>Ga0163144_10002059_pt1 | contig 46913 bp, 36 predicted proteins | sample OliLak19BULKMAT1_FD_123175 | JGI IMG/M metagenome (GOLD analysis project Ga0163144, IMG submission 123175) | Freshwater microbial mat bacterial communities from Lake Vanda, McMurdo Dry Valleys, Antarctica - Oligotrophic Lake LV.19.BULKMAT1 | ecosystem: Environmental > Aquatic > Freshwater >... | reverse complement strand
TCAATTTTTTAAATATCACTGAAGCATTATGTCCACCGAAACCGAAGGTATTACTTAGTACGGCATTCAATTCGCGCTTTTGCGCTTTATTAAACGTTAAATTGAGTCTTGTATCAAAAACAGGGTCGTCTGTAAAATGGTTGATTGTAGGAGGAATTATACCATTATTCAGTGCAAGAATACTTGCAATTGCTTCTATAGCACCTGCTGCGCCAAGTAAGTGGCCTGTCATAGATTTGGTAGAGCTGATGTTCATTTTGTAAGCATGCTCACCAAAAATGGTTTGAATGGCCTTAATCTCCTGTGGGTCGCCAATTGGAGTAGATGTGCCGTGCACGTTGATATAATCAAGTTCTTCGAGTTGCATTCCTGCATCTCTAAAGGCATCTTTCATAACCAATTGAGCACCTAATCCATCGGGATGTGGAGCAGTCATGTGATAGGCATCGGCACTCATGCCACCACCCATATATTCCGCGTAAATTGTTGCACCTCGTTTAACTGCGTGTTCGTATTCTTCCAGAATAAGCGCACCAGCACCCTCACCAAGCACAAAGCCATCGCGATCAACATCGAAAGGGCGGGAGGCTGTTTGTGGCGAATCGTTGCGTTCACTCAAAGCTTTCATGGCATTAAATCCGCCAACGCCTGGGGCGGTAACAGATGCTTCTGAGCCACCTGAAATCACAATATCGGCGCGACCTAATCTAATACAGTCGGCTGCAATAATGATAGAATGGGTAGATGATGCACAAGCTGAAACCGTAGCAAAGTTTACTCCTCTAAATCCATATCTGATAGAAATCATGCCTGCGGCAATGTCGCTAATCATTTTTGGTATAAAAAACGGGTTAAACCTTGGTGTTCCGTCGCCCTTAGCAAAAGCAAAAACCTCTTCTTCAAAGGTTTTTATACCGCCAATACCACTGGCCCAAATAACACCAACGCGGTCAACATTAACCTCGTCGCTTTTAATACCTGAATCCTGAACAGCTTCTTCAACTGCTGCAATAGCATAATGAAGAAACGGATCCATACGGCGTACCTCTTTTTTGTCGATAACGCTAGTAGGATCGAAGTTTTTAACCTCGCATGCAAATCGGGTTTTGAAGTTGGTAGCGTCAAAGCGCGTGATAAAATCAGCACCACTTTTGCCAGCTACCAATCCATCCCAATAAGCAGACACAGAGTTGCCAAGGGGAGTCAATGCCCCTAAACCGGTTACTACAACTCTTCTTGATGCCATGAGATGGAAAAAATTACTTAACGTGTTCTTCCAAGTAAGCAATAGCGTCACCAACTGTGGTAATGCCTTCTGCCTGTTCGTCAGGAATAGAAATACTGAATTCCTTTTCAAATTCCATGATTAATTCTACTGTGTCTAGTGAATCAGCTCCTAAATCATTGGTAAAGCTGGCTTCGGGAACTACTTCGCTCTCGTCAACACCAAGCTTGTCGATAATGATCTTTTTTACTTTTTCTGCAATTTCTGACATTGTTTTAGGTTTTAATACTCTCCGCTGAGGGAGCAATTGTTTGAAAATAGAGTGCAAAGATAAATGAATGTATATGGATTGTGCAAATGTGCAGAGATATAATAGTTGTATCTTACCTTTATGGCCACATTTTATGAACCGTGGCGAAGCGAAAACTTAAAATAGACCCAGAGTTCAATTTTATACTTATAGGTATTGCAACACCGCTCCAAGACTACCGTATGGCGTGGTTTGTAAACAATACACTGCATAAACAGCTCGCAAAAACAGACGATTTAGTGCAAATTGACCCAGTGAACCGAATTCAAACTGGCTTTGCAAGGTTCGATTACGAGGAAATGCTTACCATGTCTATGTTTCACATTATACAGAACAAGCAAGGCCCTAACTGTTTAATACCCGAATTAAAAGAATTGGATTATCTGCTCATCATTAAAGGAGCTTATTATCTTCCAAGAAACCAAGAAATATTGAAAAAAATAAAAGATATTGAACAAATTCAAGTCGCAGTTATTATTGACCCTGAATCGTTGAAGTCGAAAAACAACCTCATCTTTGACAATAATTCCAAAAAGGAAATAAAAGCATACTCAAATACAAACTATACCAATAAAAAATGAAACGAGGAGGAAATAAAACAAAAATTATTGCTACCCTTGGGCCAGCTAGCAATAACCATCAAATGATTACCAAGCTTATCCATACTGGAGTTGACGTATTTAGATTGAATTTTTCGCATGGTACACACGAAATCCATAAACAAACCATTGCGCTTATAAAACAGGTTAATAAGGAACTAAATACCCATGTAAGTATTCTTGCCGATTTACAAGGCCCCAAAATTCGTTTGGGTGAAGTACTTCCCTTAACTGTTTTAAAAGAAGGAGATATTTTTGAATTTACAACACATCCATTAATAGGCGATAATAAAAAAGCCTACATTACTTATCAAAAATTTCCTAGCGATGTTCGTCCGGGTGAAACGATATTAATTGATGATGGTAAAATTGAACTGAAAGTTCTGGAAACAAATCAACGTGACCATGTAATTACCAAAGTGATTTTTGGAGGGCCAATTTCTTCGAAAAAAGGCGTTAATTTACCCGATACACAAGTGTCAATTCCATCGCTTACCGAAAAAGACCATGCCGATTTATTATTTGCATTAAATGAAGGTGCAAATTGGATTGCATTGTCGTTTGTGCGCAAAGCAGAGGATATTATTCATTTAAAAAATATTATTCGTCACCATGGCCATCATGCAATGGTAATTGCAAAAATTGAAAAACCAGAAGCGTTAAAAAATATTGATGCCATTATTGATGCCACTGATGCCATTATGGTAGCACGCGGTGATTTAGGTGTTGAGATGCCTGTTGAATTAGTGCCATTCACCCAAAAAGATTTATGTCGTAGATGCATCGAAAAAACAACGCCAGTAATTATTGCAACACAAATGATGGAAAGCATGATAGAAAATGCACATCCTACGCGCGCTGAAGTTACTGATGTTGCCAATGCTGTTTTAGACGGCGCAGATGCCGTAATGTTAAGCGCCGAAACTGCAGCAGGAAAATACCCAGTTAAGGTGATTTCAACAATGGTGCGCATTATTGAACAGGCAGAAAAAGAAGAAATAGTTTACAATCGTCGTCACCAGCCAGATAAAAATTCTAAAACCTATTTAAGCGACGCCATTTGTTTTAACGCATGCAACATTGCAGGCGAAGTGCACGCAGCAGCAATTATGGGAATGACGAAAACAGGCTACACTGCATTTATGGTGTCCAGTTGTCGCCCGAAAGCAAGAATTTATGTGTTCACCAATAATCCCGAAGTGGTAAATATTTTGAATTTATTATGGGGAGTTGAAGCATTTTATTACGATGGTATGCGCGGCACCAATAATACTTTTAAAGAAGTACAACAACACCTTGCTGAAATTGGCTATCTTAAAAAAGACGATGTGGTAATTAATCTAGGTACTATGCCAGTAAAAGAAATGGCTAGAACTAATACTTTAAAAATTAGTGTTATTCAATAACTCAACTATTTTAAAACCTGAACAGCGTGTAATATTACACTATTCAGGTTTTTTGTTTCAAGTTCTTAATATTAATATTTAGGCAAGTAAATAATCGTATCTTAGTAAACTAAATCAAGCACTATGTGGATTGAAGAAAATAACACCCTATCCCAAACTTTTAAATTCAGCAATTTTATTGATGCATTTGCATTTATGACGCGCGTTGCATTTATTGCAGAAAAGCAAAATCATCACCCTAATTGGAGCAATGTTTACAATACGGTAACCATAAATCTTTCAACGCACGATGCGGGAGATACTGTTACAGAGAAAGACAGAAAATTAGCTGCCGCAATCGACCTGTTACTCGTTAAGCATTAATTACATTATTATTTTTATCGCATGAAATATAATGCCGAAATCAAACAGCAATTGTTGTTGCTTAGTGCACAGTTGATTGAACAAGTTGGTCACGTTAATTACAATCAAGACGAAGCGAGAGATGTTATAGATGACATAAAAAAAGTGATGCATTTTCACGACTGGTTGTATTATGTTGAAGCCTTGCCGGTAATAAATGATTTTGATTACGATAGGCTTTTTAAAAAATTAAAAACGCTGGAAACAAGTTTCCCGGAATTGTGCACGCCTGATTCTCCCACACAGCGTGTGGCAAAAACATTAACCGAAGACTTTCCAAGTGTTGAGCATTCGGTGCCAATGTTGAGCTTAGAAAACAGTTATGATGAAAATGATTTAAACGATTTCGATAAACGTGTTAAAGCTTTAACAGGTATTGCAACAATTGAGTATTGTGTTGAACCGAAATTTGACGGCTCCTCAATTGCTATTATTTATGAAAACGATTTATTAGTTCGCGCTGCCACCAGAGGCGATGGTACACAGGGGGATGAAATTACTACCAATGCAAAGCGCATGAAATCAATCCCATTGGGCGCTAAATTTTCTGATTTCGGCATTTATCGTGTGGAGTTAAGAGGTGAAGTTGTAATTAATAAAAAAACATTTGCTAAAATAAATGAGAAGCGCGAAGAAGAAGGGCTGCAAATTCTCCAAAACCCACGTAACTCGGCTGCTGGAGCATTGCGTGTGAAAGATTCTGCTGAAGTTGAAAAGCGCGGATTAGAAGCCTTTATGTATCAAATGGCTTATGCAGTTAATAAAGATGGTAACGATGTTTTTAATACAGATAAACTGAGTGAGCATTTTGAAAATATAAATAACTTGGGCAAGCTCGGATTTAAAATTCCGCAGCAAGAAAAAAAAATGTGTAAGTCGATAGCTGAAGTACACAATTTTATACAATCGTGGGAAGAAAAACGCGATGATTACGAATATGAAATTGATGGCATGGTAATAAAAGTAAATAGCATCAATTTACAAAAAGAATGTGGCGCCACATCACATCATCCCCGCTGGGCAATTGCGTTTAAATTTAAAGCAAGAGAAGTGGAAACGGAATTGTTGGATGTTGAATATCAGGTTGGTCGAACAGGCGCAATTACACCAGTTGCAAAAGTAAAACCGGTATTTGTTGGTGGTGTAACTGTTTCATCTATTTCGTTACATAATGAGGATATAATTCGCGAAAAAGATATTCGTTTAAATGATATCGTTGTTGTGCAGCGCGCAGGCGATGTAATTCCATATATTGATCGTGTTGTAATTGCAAAACGAAAATCTGATGCCCAACCCTTTATTTTTACAAAGGTTTGCCCTTCTTGCAATCAACCGATTGTAAAGCCTGAGGAGGAAGCAGTTTATCGTTGTATAAATGCGGCATGTGAGGCTCAAGCAGAAGAGCGATTAATTCATTTCGCGAGTAAAGAGGCTATGGATATTGATGGATTTGGTCGCGAAACAGTGAGTGCGTTTTATGCAGCAGGTTTATTAAGAACAATTCCTGATATTTATAAATTAGATTTTAGTGCTGTTGGCCAATTAGAAGGCTGGAAAGAAAAAAGTATTAACAAACTACGCGACGGCATAGATAAGAGCAAGAAACAGCCTTTATGGCGGTTAGTAAACGGTATAGGCGTTAGGCATATTGGTACGCAAACTGCAAAAGACCTTGTTAAAACCCTCAATAACCTGAAAGAATTGTTTGAAGCTACCCCCGAATCGCTTCAGTCGATTGATGGTATTGGTCCAAAGGTGGCAAGCAGTGTGCTAGAATATTTTCACAATGAAAGTAACAGGCAAATAATTATTGCCTTGGAAGAGAGCGGACTGAATCTAAAAAACCAAAAAACTGAGCTGCAGTCGGCGAAACTTGCCAATTTAACATTCCTGTTTACCGGATCGTTAACAAAATTTACCCGCGACAAGGCAAAAGAATTGGTAGAAAGTAATGGTGGCAAGCTTATTGGCAGTGTTTCAAAGAACCTTAGTTACCTGGTTGCTGGCGAAAATGCAGGCTCGAAACTTGACAAAGCCAAAGAAATTGCCACCGTTCAAATAATTGATGAAGATGCTTTTTTGAAGATGATTGAAGCATAATCTGATGCCAGCGATTTATTTTATCGCTGATTTCAGCTCGAAAAGCCATGAAAAAGACCTCTTTTATGTCTAAAACAGTCAATTTTCTTACTTTTTAATTTTTTCTTTGAATTTCAAAAAATCCGCCCTATATTTGCACTCCAATTTAAAACTAAGTAAACAATGGCACATCATAAAGCCGCTAAGAAATCGATTCGTCAGGCAGAAAAACGCAATGAAGCAAACCGTTACTATGGTAAAACAACCCGTAACGCAATTCGTAAGCTAAGAGCTGCTGAACCTGCAGAAGCAGAAAAAATGCTTCCAACTGTAGTTTCAATGATTGATAAACTTGCAAAAAGAAACGTAATTCACAAGAATAAGGCTGCGAATATTAAGTCAGCATTAATGCGTCCTGCAGCTCCTGTAGCTGAAGTGAAGTAATAAATCTTAAAAGTTTTTATAAACCTGATAGTGCAAACTATCAGGTTTTTTTTATTTTTGTCGTGTGAGGAGGAAATGTGATGGAAGGAAATACAGGTTTTACACTGAAGCAACTGGCTGAGGAAGATCGCCCGCGTGAAAAGTTGCAATTAAAAGGTCGCCAAAGTTTAACTAATGCCGAATTGATGGCCATTCTTATAGGGAGTGGTACTATAAATGAAACGGCAGTTGAACTTTCGCAGCGCATCTTATTACACTACAAAAATGATTTAAATGCATTAGGCAGGCTTGCAGTACCCGATTTTACACAATTTTCGGGCATAGGGCCAGTTAAGGCACTTACTTTGATTGCTGCCTTAGAATTCGGGCGAAGGCGCAACTTAGCTGAAGCCGAAATAAAAACGCAAATAAAAACGAGCCGCGATATTTTCGAGATAATTTATCCCTTGATTTCAGATTTGCCCTACGAAGAATTTTGGGTATTACATCTCAATAAAGGTAACCGCATAATCGACAAAGAAAAAATTAGCGTTGGCGGCCTGGCAGGAACAGTGGTGGATATGAAAATTATTTTGAGAAGCGCATTGATGAAATTGTCGTCATCGTTGATTTTGGTTCATAATCATCCTTCGGGAAACCTGCAGCCAAGTGAGGCAGATATTGCTATCACCAAAAAGTTGAAAACTGCTGCAACATTGCTGGAAATAAACGTGTTAGACCATGTGATAATTGGCGATAAAGATTATTATAGCTTCGCGGACAGTGGAATTATATAATTTTGCCGCATGGATCCGGAATATAAAAAGGCATATCTCGTTTACCATCTCTGTGTTTTTTTGTGGGGATTTACTGCGGTGTTCGGTAAAATAATTCCTTTGCAGGAAACAGTGTTGGTGTGGTACCGAATGGGAATAACTGCATTAATAATGTTGGCTATTCCAGCATTATGGAAAACTATTGGACAAATAGATAAAAAAACTTTGTTGCAATTAACCGGAATTGGCGTGCTGGTAACTTGCCATTGGATTACTTTTTACGGTTCTATTAAAGCAGCAAATATTTCGGTTGCTTTAACATGTTTGGCTACCACTTCGTTTTTTGTAGCTGTGTTCGAGCCCTTGTTGTTTAAAAAGAAATTTATTTGGTATGAATTAATTCTGGCTGTACTCGTAATTCCCGCAATATATTTGGTATTTCGGTTTTCGGGTAATTATACCAATGGAATTATACTAGGCTTAGCATCTACTTTTTTTGCCACACTATTTTCATTGTTTAATAAAAAGATGATTGCCAAAACAGCACCATTAAATATCACATTTATTGAAATTGGAACTGGGTTTTTATTGCTTACGGCAATTATGCCATTTTACATTTCTACGCAAGAAAATTTGCAATTAATACCTGCACGAATTGATGTAATTTATTTAATTTTATTTGCAAGTTTATGCACGGTTGTTCCATTTACCTTGTCGTTGTATAGCATGCGGCATATTAGTGTGTTTACTGCTTCTATAACATTGAACCTTGAACCTGTTTATGGCATAATAATGGCCATTGTATTTTTTAATGAGAACGAGCACTTGGAACCTGGTTTCTATGCAGGAACCATACTCATTTTGCTTGTCGTTTTTGTTAATCCTTTTATTCAAAGAAAGTTTGGAGGTTCAGCAAGGCCAGCAATAACAATTGGTGAATAGCCAACTTTGTTGCATATTTATAGTACTTTTACAGTATCTATACTGGGGGTTAAGCAATGTTATTGCAGCCAGAATTATTAAGAATGAGTAATCCTTTAATTTCAAATAGACCGCCACATCCGGCAGATTTCGAATTGTTTTTTCGAATTTCTGTTGATGCTATGCTTATAACCGACATCACCGGAAATATTCTCGATTTTAATCACGCGTACGAAAAAATTACAGGGTATACCCGCGATGAACTTTTTGCAAAAAATGGAGGTTGGGATTTAATACTTGAGGAAGATTTACCTGCTTTGCGACAAGCTGTTGAAGAAATTAAATCGGGCAAGTCAGAAATGACAAATTATCAGATTAGGGTTAGGAATAAAAATGGTGAATTAAGAACTGTTTCGTATGATGCAAAAGCTGATTTAATAAATAATCAAATCTACGCCATTGGCAGAGATATTACAAAAATAAAGGAGCAGGAAAAAAGCATTAAAAATAGCGAAAAAGCTTTAGTAGAAAGTGAAGAAAAGTTTAGGGCTGTTTACGAAAGTTCTCCAATGGGGATACTTATTTCAATAAAGCCAGGTATTATAGTGGATGCTAATCCTGCTTTTGCCGAAATGGTAGGTTATTCGGAAGAAGACTTAAAAGGGAAAAATGAATTGGATATTACACATCCATCAGATGTTGATCATTCACGTAAATTGTTAGACAGGATATATGCAAATGAAATTAACTATTATATCATTGAAAAAAAATACGTGCGCAACGACGGAATTTCTTTTTGGGGAAAGGCTGTAGTTTCTGTAATGAGTCACATAGATGATGAAGTAATTACAGTTTCAATTGTTGAAAATATCGAGAAGAAGAAAATTACAGAGCAAGCGCTCGAGCAAAAAAATAACGAACTCACGCAAATTAACCAAGAGCTAGAACATTTTGCTTATGTTGCCTCCCACGATTTGCAAGAGCCATTGCGCACCATTACCAGTTTTATTCAAATTTTAGAGCGGCGCTATACTTCCCAATTAGATGAAGATGCGCAGCAGTTTATGGGTTTTGTTGTTGATGGAGCAAAACGAATGCAATCGCTTATTCACGATTTATTGGAATACAGTCGCATCAATAGATTTAATACAGGCTACGAAAAAGTTGATTTAAACGAAATATTCAATATTGTAAGTAGGGTGTTGAAAGAAAAAATTGAATCGAATGATGCATTAGTAATTGCTGAAAATTTACCAATGGTTTATGGCAATAGAATTCAATTAACTCAAGTGTTTCAGAATTTGATCGACAATGCAATTAAATTCAAAGCAAAGAAACGAAAACCCGAAATTGTAATTTCCTTAAATGATTTAAAAGATAAATGGGAGTTGGTTTTTAGAGATAATGGTATCGGCATTAGCCAAGAATACTTCCAACGAATTTTTGTTATTTTTCAGCGTTTACACACTTTAGAAGAATATACTGGAACTGGAATAGGACTTGCAATTTGTAAAAAAATTATTGAACGCCATGGCGGTGAAATTTGGGTAGAATCGAAAACTGGAAAGGGAACAGCTTTTCACCTTACTATTTCTAAGCAATTGATGAAAACAATGGCGCAGTATTAAATGTTATTGATAAGCAGGGCATTTTAATGGATCTTTTTTTGTTTTGCTACCGAAAATATAAGCAATTGCCATTTCAAATCCGCCTAATGTATTACTTGCAGTTCGCAATCTCGATAAATTTAAATCGTAGCTCATGCTAAATGTTAATTTATCTATTTGTGCTCCTCCAACAATCCAAAACGCATCCTTTACGCGATACCAACCCCCAACAAAAACAGAATTATAGGGATTGTTTTCTGCATTCATTGGAATACTTACATTTGTGCCTGCAATAATTTCTAAAGCACTATTTTGAGTTGATACATATAATTGTGGTTGAAACGAAGCAATGCCTCCTGCTGCAAAAAAACCACCAGCAGTTGCAGTGTATTTTATGCCAACTGTATTGTTGTTTTCGAAAAATGATTCTTGCGGCTCATTTATATGTTGAGCAGAAAAACCAAGAATATATCTTTCGCCCTCATAAGGCATAATTGTTAATAGCGCACCTGCACCAATATCAACATATTCTAGCAAGTCGGTGGTTGGTAATTCGTTATTCGAAAGCCCTTCATCAAATTCAAAATCGTTCCATTGGCTATCGAAAGTAAGTTTAGCTATATCAACTGTTTTTTGCACGAACCCACCGTTTAAACCTATTGCCAAGCGCCAATTTGAATTGTCGTTATAACCTAAATGGTATGCAGTAGATAAGAAAATTTTATTTGTATTTAAAACGCCATCACCTGCTTGGTCGTTAAATGCATAAACGCCAATTCCAAATCGATTGGCTGCTTTTTTCGGTTGAATGCCCGCATCAGCATATGCTGAAAATGTTTTGTAAGGAACAGTTACAGAACCCCATTGATCGCGATAATTTAAACCAACACGAACACTTCCATCAAAATTTCCTGTATTTGCCGGATTTGTAATTAATGGTGCAGCAAAAAATTGCGAAAAATGGACATCCTGCGCATGAATTATTTGCGAACAAATCAAACAAAATAATATGGTTATGCACTTGTTCATCGCAGTAAAGTAATATTTCCTTTTTTCTCTATTATAACATTATCTGCAAAACTGCCAGTTAACGAATAAACATACACTTCCATTGGTTGTAATTTACCTCTGTAAGTACCGTCCCAGCCAACTCTATAGTCACTTGTTTCAAAAATTAATTCTCCCCAGCGATTATAAATTAACAACTGCATATCGTCGATTCCAAATCCTTTAACATACAGCACATCATTTATGCCATCACCATCAGGTGTAAATGCTGTTGGAATATCAATAACACCTGCATCTTCTGCTTGTACTGTTCTACAATAAATATCGGGACATCCATTGTAATTATATGCTGTTAAACAAACCTCATAATTACCTAATTCTTCAAAAACATGTGCACCATTTACGGCAGTTGTGGTGCCACCATCACTAAACGCCCAAACATAACTAACAGCATTTTCGCTTAGGTTAGTGAACGACACCCACGTATCGGCAATAATATAATATGGGTCATCATCAAAAAATGCTATCGGTAACGCTGCAATTATTACAGGTATGGTTACGGTATCTAATACACCACAATTTTCTGCAATTAATGAAACATTATAAGTTCCGGGGCTACTAAAGGTATGCGTTACCGCTGCACCTTCGCCGGTTGCGCCATCACCAAAATCCCATGTTAATGTACTAGCGCCTACATAATTCGCAGTGAATGTTGCATCAATGGGTAAACAACCTAAAGCCTCGAATGTAAATCCTTCATTAAATTCGAATAAATAAGAAAGTGTTAATTCAAATGTATCTATTCCGTTGCAACTTCCTGGGTCTTCAATTATTAAATTCACGGTGTATGCTCCTGGCGTTAAATAAGCATGCGATGGATTTGTTAATGTAGAAGTTGTGCCATCACCAAAATCCCAAATAAAAGATGTTGTTGGTGAAAAAGTACTTACTAAAGCAAATGTTGTAAATAAACTATCGCAGCTTTCTATTGATGTATAGTCGAATTCAGCACTAATGCTATCACTTAGTACAGTAACTGATAAATAAGCAGTGTCGGCAAGATTACAAGAATTAGAATCAATTGCAATTAACATCACTTCATATTCGCCTTCATTTAAATAGGTATGTGAAGGTTCAAATACAGTTGTGGTTGGACTGCCATCACCAAAATCCCAAATATATTCTACTGCGCCTGTGCTGGTATTTGAAAATGTAACATCAAAAGGTTTACAACCAATTAGTGAAGGTTCGGCAATAGCTGCAGCATAAATACCTGCAAGGTTGAAACTAATTTTAATTACCCCAAGATTGCAATTGAAACTCCCATTTGTTTCGCTGTATGCACCGGCCGTTGTTGGAAATGCATCACTTCCGCCGCAGCCTGCGCAAACTGCCTGATAAATTGCACCTTCTTTATCGAACCGACTTGTACCGCCGTCAACGTGTTCTTCAGTTGTTGAACCTCCAAAGAAACTTGCGAACAACAAGTCTATCGCATTTTTTGATAATACATAAAAATAAAAATCACTGCCATCTGTTGATGCTTGCAATGCATCAGGTGTAACAGTCATTCCAGAAGTAAATCCAGTTGCGGGATTATGCAATTGATTAATAGAACCTCCCCATCCTGAAACATAAACATTTTCACATTCGTCAACTAAAAATGCACTCGGCGAAATATTAATTGCAGAAGCACCTGATCCAAAAATAGTTGACCATGTAACTGCTGTTAAATCCGGATTAATTTTTGTAATAAATTGCTTACCGCCAGTTTCAGAATAAACACCCGGCGTTACTGTATATATTCCTTTTGTTTGGCCGGTGAAATAAATATTATCATCGGCGTCAGTCTCTACAAAAAATACCTGATCGTAACTGGTTGTGCCAACATAAGAACTTGCAATTATTGATGAACCATCGGCTTCAATCCGCGCAACCCATCCATCGCAAACTCCGCCTACATAAGTTGAATGCCATGTTCCAGGAGTTGTAGGAAAATCATTACTTGCAGTTCCACCACCAATTATTGGTTCATTATCGGAATTTAATTTAATTGAATACGCGCCATCTTCCTGATCTCCACCAATAAATGAACTCCAAATTAATGTTGACAAATCTGAATTCAATTTAAAAACGACACCTTCTTGATCGCCCGATAACGTTGTTTGAAATGCGCCTGGTGTAGTGGGGAAATTTGATGAATTGGTGCAACTAGCAACATAAATATTATCAGCATCATCAATCATTACTTCACCGCGTGCAAAATCACCATAATTGTAAAATGTAGAATAGCCGCCAGCTAAATTCATACCATCGAGACCTGAACCTCCAATAAAAGTTGTGCCAATCATAGATGCGCCATCTGCCGAAAGTTTGGAAACAAAAATATCAGATCCATTCGAAAAATTAATAAAGTCATCAACAAGCGTAAATGGACCACCATTATATGAATTATCATAAGCAGTTGCTGTAACGGGAAAATCCAAAGATCCTGTAGTACCCATTATAATTAATTCACCTGCTGCATTTGCAATCATGCTGTGCGGTAGCTCGCTATTATTTCCGCCTAAATAAGTGCTGTAAATTAAACTACTGCCATCGGCACTGAATTTAGAAATTCCAATATCTTCTTCACCACCTTGATAAGTTGCGGTAAAGGCACCAACAGTTATTGGATAACCGCTGCCAAAAACAATTCCGCCGCCAAATAAATTTCCATCATCGTCGTTGGTTGCTGTATATCCCCAATTGTCGGCCGTAGCACCAGTGTAAGAACAAAAAACTAATTCAGGGTCAATAAATAATTCTAGATTTTTATTATAACCATCAGGAAAATTATAGGAAACAATATTATCGATTAAAACGTATTCGCAGGCAATGGCAACTAAAACACTGTTTTTATATTGATAAGCATAAGGTTTCGATTCGGTAATAGTATTAACCGAATTATTGACAATTAAATTTCCACCTTTTAATTCGAGCCCGTTGGTGCCTTCATATTTAATTTTTATTTGGCTAATGTCTGCGCCTGGTCGAACAATAAAATCGTATTTAATATTTTCGCCGGAACTATATAATTTTAAGTCGATACCATTGTATAATTGATTATATTGTATTTCGCCAAAACCATAAACATACGACACCCAATTATTAGCATCGTTGCCCAATAAATAGTTATAATATTCGCGACTTTGTTTATTTCGGCTAATTTTAACATTGTTGTTGGCATCTTTAAATACCATTCTATATGCATGATGGCGAATAGTGCCGTCACTTTTTTCTGCAGCTGCGTGCGGATGTTCAATTGCATGCATATCTTCAGCATTAATTAAATCAAATGTTATTTGCTGTTGCTCTAGATAAATTTTTGAATATCCAGCTTCAGCGCGATAAAGAATGTTATCTGCCCACTGGCTTTTATTTTCTATAAATTTAATTGGTTGAGCATGCTGTGCAGATTGCTCTTGAGCCACAATCAAATTTGGCCAAAATGTCGCAAACGACATTGTAAGGAGAAGCAATATTTTAGTTACACGCAGATTCACGATTCTTGTTTATTATGGGGTGTGCAATGTAAAGAAACCAGATTGTGTCGGATGTAAAAACGACAAAATTTAGTGATTTTCGAAACTATGCCCACTTAAAAGTAATGATTTTTAAGCAAAATGTGACATCTATAAGCCCTCTACAACAAATTTTAACTGCTTTTTAAAGCTTAAGGTGCTTAAGAATCTATTATTTTACTTTGTAATGACGCTTTTTCTAAGCCTATCAGTTGTTCGGAAGCCCAAATTGGGTGGGAGACATCAATTTACTCTAATTCGTAAACTCGTTTAACACGTTGCGAAATGCCTGTCATCACTTCATAAGGAATTGTTTCTTGTAAAGTGGCGAATGTGGTTATGTCAATATGTTCGCCAAATAGTTCTACTTGGTCGCCGATTTTAATATTTGGAACTGAACTGATATCAATCATACACATATCCATGCAAACGCGACCAATTACAGGTGCCGTTTTTCCATTAATCCAAACCTTGCCAACACCATTGCTCATTCTCCGTGAAAACCCATCGGCATAACCAATATTAATTGTAGCAATGCGCATGTTTTTATCTGCAACAAATGTTCGGCCGTAGCCAACACTTTCGCCAGTTACTATATCATGGATTTGTGCAATATTGGTTTGTAAAGTTCCTACCGAAAGCAGTTTGCTTTGCAAAACAGTTGAAGGGTCAACACCATATAACCCAATGCCTAAACGAACCATTTCAAATTGTGCATTTTTGAATCTACTAATTCCTGGCGAATTTAAAATATGACGCAACGGTTTATAGCCTAAAACGTTAATAATAGTATCAGCAATATCTTGGAATAATGTAATTTGTTCTAGTGAAAATACATCATGTTTTTCCTCATCTGCACCAACAAGATGTGAAAATATGCTGGCAATGCGAATATGTTTATTGTTGCTTAATACATTTAATAAAACATCAATATCTTTTAATTCAAATCCAAGTCGATGCATACCAGTTTCAATTTTTAAATGTATGCTTGCTGGTTCGTTGCCTATATTTTTGATAAATATATTTAATAAATCGAGACTATAAATTTCAGGTTCTAAATGATACTGTTTTAATTGGTCGAATGATTCAGGTTCGGGATTCATTACCATTATGGGTAAGCGTATACCTTGACGGCGTAATTCTGCCCCTTCATCTGTGTAGGCCACAGCTAAATAATCTACCCGTTGATTGGCTAAAAGCCTTGCTATTTCTGCTTGTCCGCTTCCATAACTAAACGCTTTTACCATTGCCATTGTTTTTACACCGGGATTTAATAAGCTGCGATATACATTTAAATTTTGCGCAAGGTTATTCAAATTAATGCGCAGTGCAGTTCCATGCGTTTTTAGCGTTAGCATATTGCCAATTTTTTCCAATTGAAATCGGCGCGCACCTTTTACAAGTATAATTTCATTTTCAAATAAATGATTGCCTAATTGAATTAGGCAAGTGTCGGTATCTGGAAAAATGTGCGTTATAAACGACTCGAAAATTTGCTGATTTTTAATCAATGCATTTCCGACACCGAAAATTGTTTTAACATTATTTGCCTTTAATAATTCGGCTACACGCGCATATAAATCTGTATCTTTTTCACCTGATTCATCAAAGTCGCTAATTACAACCGTTTTATTTAAGCCATCTGCATGCTGATGCATAAATCGCAAAGCAATTTGTAATGACGATATATCTGCGCTGTAGGCATCGTTAATTAATGTGCAATTGTTAATCCCTTTTCTTAATTCTAAACGCATACTTATAACTGGTAATTCCTGTGCTTGAGCGGTTAGCCGTTCGATAGTTTCATCGTTAAGTTGCTGCGTGGTGTCTAATAAATAAATTGAAGTTATTAAAGCATGAATTGCATTTTCTATTGATGCGTCATCGGCAAAAGGAATAGCAAAATGATAAGGGTTGTTGCCATATATTATTGTGAATAATGTTTTGTCGAAAAGTTGTTCAATATCACTTATTTTAACATCGGCTTTGCTCTCCTTAATAGTTGACCATGTGATGCAATTTTTATTGCTTGCTAATAAGGAATTAATAGCATCATAATCTTTACAATAAATTATGGTTTTGGCGGCAGCAAATAATTTCAACTTCTCAATCGTTTTGTCATTTTCGTTGCGAAACCCTTCGTTATGTGCATTTAATATATTGGTGATGATACCAATACTTGGCTGGATAATTTTTGCCAATAATTCCATCTCACTTGGCAAAGAAATGCCGGCTTCAAAAATGGCCAATTCGTGCTGTTTGTCCATCTCCCAAACACTTAATGGCACACCTAATTGAGAGTTATAGCTTTTAGGGCTTCTAATGATGTCGAAATCAATCTTTAACAAATGATTCAACCATTCTTTTACTATTGTTTTGCCGTTGCTGCCAGTAATTCCTATTACAGGAATGTTAAAATTGCGCCTATGGTGAGCAGCTAAGGCCTGTAATGCACTCAAACTATTTTCGGTGAGGAGGTAATTAGCATCGGGATGGGCGTTTATGGGCATTTTTTCGACTAAGAATGTACGAGCCCCACCTTTGTATGCATCTTCAACGTATTGATGACCATCGTGCAGCTTACCCGAAATAGCAATAAAAAGCGACTTTTCGGCAAAAGTAATATTGCGGGAATCTGTCAATAAATGCTCAATAATAGCATTCGGGCTGACAATTTGTCCCCGACTTTTTAATATGGCAACAATATCTTTTACAGGATATGACATGGCTGAAAATCGCTGTAAAACTAATACAATTGAACATTTGCGGCTATTTTATGCGTTTTTAAGGCAAATGCTTCTATAAAATATACCGCTACCCACTGCAATCCTTATCTTTGCCGCAAATGCACGGAACGACTTTTGCGTTTGTGTATGCTATTAACTGAGGGAATATTTATATGAGTTTAATTACAAGCGTGCTTTCAAAGTTATTTGGAGGCAATAAATACGAAAAAGATGTAAAGGCTATTATGCCGATTGTTGAGCTAGTAAAAGCAGAGTATGCTAAACTGCCCTCATTAACGAACGATGAACTGCGCAATAAAACGGTAGAGTTTAAAAACCGAATTAAAGAGCATTTGGCAGGTATTGATTCAGAAATTGGGGCATTAAAAACAGAAGGAGATAATCCGCTGCTTACTGATGTTGACCGTAAAGATGATATCTATAAAGCAATTGATGCTTTGAGGAAAGACCGTGATAAAAAGATTGAGGAGGTGCTGGCAATTATTCTTCCTGAAGCTTTTGCCGTTATGAAAGACACAGCGCGTCGATTTACAGAGAACGAAAAAATAGAATCCACGGCAACGCAAATGGATCGCGATTTATCTGTAAATCACGAATTTGTTACAATTTCTGGCGATAAGGTTACTTATAGTAATGAGTGGGAAGCGGCAGGCGTGCCCATAAAATGGAATATGGTGCATTATGATGTGCAACTGATAGGTGGATATGTTTTGCATTCAGGAAAAATTGCTGAGATGGCAACCGGTGAAGGAAAAACACTTGTGGCAACTTTACCAGCATATTTAAATGCTTTAGTGGGCGAAGGAATTCATATTGTAACTGTAAATAATTATTTAGCTCGACGCGATGCCGAATGGAATGCACCGATATTTAATTTCCTTGGATTACGCGTAGACTGTATCGACTTATATCAACCAAATTCACCTGAACGCAGAAATGCATACATGGCTGATATTACTTATGGTACTAACAACGAATTTGGATTCGATTATTTAAGAGATAACATGGTGCGCACGGTTGAAGAAAAAGTACAGCGAAAACATCATTATGCAATGGTTGATGAGGTTGACTCAGTTTTAATTGATGATGCTAGAACACCGTTAATTATTTCAGGACCCGTTCCTAAAGGCGGTGATGCTGAATTGTATAACGTTTTAAAGCCACGTATTAACAAGTTAATTGAAACACAAAAGAGAGTGTTTACCCAAAATCTAAATGATGCTAAACGCTTAATTGAGACGAATAAAAATAAAGATGCAGGTATATGCTTATTAAAAGCGCATCGCGCGTTACCTAAAAATAATTCACTTATTAAATTATTAAGTGAAGAAGGTGTAAGAACTTTATTAATGGATACAGAAGGCATTTATATTTCAGAACACAATAAACGCATGCCCGAAATTGATAAGGATTTATATTTTGTAATTGAAGAAAAAAGTAATAGTGTTGACCTTACCGATAAAGGTATTGAACTTATTACTGAAGGTGGAGATGATCCACACTTTTTTATTATTCCTGATGTTGGTGCGCAAATAGCTGAGATAGAACGCTCACTTGTTTCAAAAGAAGAAAAAGTTGCATCAAAAGATCAATTGATGCAAGATTTTACAATTAAAAGTGAACGCATCCATTCCGTGCAACAACTATTAAAAGCATATACTCTATTTGAGAAAGATGTTGAGTATGTGGTGATGGAAAGTAAAGTAAAAATTGTAGATGAGCAAACTGGTCGTATTTTAGAAGGTAGACGATATAGCGATGGTTTACATCAGGCAATTGAAGCTAAAGAAAATGTAAAGGTGGAAGCACTTACGCAAACTTATGCTACAATTACTTTGCAGAATTATTTCCGTATGTTCCATAAATTATGTGGTATGACGGGTACCGCCGAAACCGAAGCAGGAGAGCTTTGGGAAATTTATAAATTAGATGTTTCTGCAATTCCAACTAACAGATCAATTGTAAGAAACGATATAGAAGATTACGTTTTTAAAACACGTAAAGAAAAATACCTTGCAGTAATTGACCGCATTCAACAATTAGTAAAAGACGGCAGACCTGTTTTAGTTGGTACTACATCGGTTGAGGTAAGTGAGTTATTAAGCAGGATGTTACAATTAAAAGGTGTTAAGCATAGTGTATTAAACGCTAAACAACATCAGCGCGAAGCAGAAATTGTATCAGAAGCAGGTAAAGCGGGAAGCGTTACTATTGCTACAAACATGGCTGGTCGTGGAACAGATATTAAATTAGGAACTGGAGTTGTTGGTGCAGGCGGATTGGCAATTATAGGAACGGAGCGTCACGATTCGCGTCGTGTTGATAGACAGTTGCGCGGCCGTTCAGGTAGGCAGGGAGATCCAGGTTCAAGTGAATTCTACGTGTCGTTAGAAGATAACTTAATGCGTTTATTCGGAAGCGAAAGAATTGCAAAGGTTATGGACTCAATGGGCTATAAGGAAGGTGAAGTAATTCAGCATCGTATGATTACTAAATCTATTGAACGTGCACAGAAAAAAGTGGAAGAGAATAACTTCGGCATTCGTAAACGTTTGTTAGAATATGATGACGTTATGAATAACCAGCGCTCACTTGTTTATCAAAAAAGGAATCACGCATTATCGGGAGAGCGTTTAACCATCGATTTAAATAATACGATTTACGATTTATGTGATGAAATTGTAAATACACATCATAATAGTAAAGATTATGAAGCATTTACTTTAGATGTAATTCGTTATTTGAGTATGGAACCGGAAATTGCTCAGAATGATTTTGAGAATGGAAAGGTTGATGATATTGTGCGCATTTTATATGAAAGTGGACAAGCTTTTTATCAGCGTAAATGTCAAGTGTTATTAGCTAAGGTTTATCCGTTGGTGAAAGATTTACATGCATCAAGAGGTGAAACTTTAGAAAATGTAATTGTTCCATTTACTGACGGCAGAAAGGGAATTAATGTAACAGTTAATTTAACTAAGGCTATAGAAACCGATGGTTTGGAAATTAATTATTCAATTGAACGCATGATTAGTTTGATTGTTATTGATGACCATTGGAAAGATCATTTACGCAATATGGATGATTTGAAGCAGTCGGTTCAAGGCGCAGTTTACGAACAAAAAGATCCACTCTTAATTTATAAATTCGAAGCATTTGAAATGTTTAAGAAGATGCTTAGTGAATTAAATAAAGAAATAGTTTCATTCTTATTTAAAGGTTACGTGCCGATTAGAAGTGCAGAAGAAGTGCGCTCTGCTGTTCCGCAACGCAGAACCGACATGAGCCAAATGAAAGAAACACGTGAAGATGCGGCGGCTCCTGCAGGTGATGGTGGGCAGCGACAAATTGCACATCCTGAACGCAAAGCTATTGAGCCTATTCGGGTAGAGAAAAAAGTAGGAAGAAATGATGCTTGCCCTTGTGGTTCAGGGAAGAAATATAAAAATTGTCACGGTAAAGAAGAGTAATTAACAATCCAGCTAAAGGATTAATTTATTTTATGCAATCAAACATTTTGCTCAATACATATATAGAGCATACCATACTAAAACCTGATGCAACTATTGCAGAGGTAGAACAAGTTTGCAACGAAGCACTTAAATTTCAATTTGCAGGTGTTTGTGTTCCTTCGTATTTCCTGGAAACACCAGTTGAATTATTGCAAGATGCTGGAATTGATATTGTAACAGTTGTAGGATTTCCATACGGATATAATTCATTATTAAGCAAGTTTGAAGAAGCTGAAGATGCAATTAATCGCGGCGCCGATCACATAGATATGGTGATAAATATTGCTGCTGTTAAAAACAATGATTGGGATACTGTAGAAAACGAGATTGATACCATTAATCGATTAGTTAAGCGTGAAAATAAAATTTTTAAGCTAATAGCTGAAACTGGATTAATGTCGGAGGTAGAATTAGAGCTTATTTGCAAAATTGCTAATGATTTAAAAATTGACTATCTAAAAACATCAACTGGTATAAACGGTCCGGGTGCCGATGAAGAAACCATTGTCACCTTGCGTGAACTGTTGCATCCAAGCATCAAGATAAAAGCTTCTGGAGGCATTCGAACCAAAGATGTTGCTATTGCATTAATAAATGCTGGAGCCAGCAGAATTGGTGCATCCAAGAGTGTCGAAATGATGGGTTAAACAGCCTGTAAGCAAATACTAGTTATTGTTGCTGAAACGTTTAGTCACATACTCAATAATAATTATTACTTTAGTACCAACAAAATATATGCGTAACTTACTTGTCATCTTAATATTGTTAGCAGCTTCGGTAGCCTTCGGCCAACCCAACAATGTTGTTATTAATGATTATGCTGGTGCCGGGCAATTAATTGAACAACACGTAGCATTTAATAAAGAGCATGGTGAGTTACCTGGTTATCGCATTCAATTGATGGCAACAAATAGTTTAGTAACTGCAAAAGACGAAAAAGCAGCATTTTTAAAACATTATGATTCGTTTCGTGCAACTATTGTTTTTGAAGCGCCAAATTATAAGTTACGCATTGGTAACTATACAAATAGATTTGATGCCAATCGCGATTTGCAAGTATTACTTGTCGACTTCCCGAATGCACTTATTGTAAAAGACCTCATTAATATTACAGAATAATGATGGAAAGTATAGCTGATAGTATAAAGCAATTATCAAACGAATACTTCGAAGAAATACGGGCATGTAGAAGGCATATTCATCAGCATCCCGAACTCTCGCTTCAGGAATTTGAAACTGCTAAATTTATTCAACTAAAATTGACTGAATTTGGTATTCCATTTACAAGTAACATCGCAAAAACTGGAGTGGTTGCCGTTATAGCAGGACGCAATCCAACTAAAAAAACTGTTGCCTTGCGCGCAGACATGGATGCGTTACCAATTAAAGAATTAAATAATTTGTCGTATGCATCACTGCATGAAGGTGTTATGCATGCTTGTGGGCATGATGTACATACATCTTGTTTACTAGGCGCAGGAAAAATATTATTTCAGTTGAAGGATCAATTTGAAGGGAGTGTAAAATTAATTTTCCAACCATCAGAAGAAAAATTGCCTGGTGGTGCAGCAATGATGATAAGTGAAGGTGTGCTCGAAAATCCACATGTAGAGGCCATTTTAGCACAACACGTATTTACACCTTTTGAAGTGGGCACAGTTGCTTTCTGTTATGGCAATATGCTAGCAAGTACAGATGAAATTTATATTACCATTAAAGGTAAGGGCGGTCATGGTGGCTATCCGCAAGATGCAAAAGATCCTGTGCTAATGGCTGCACAAATGTTGGTTGCTTTACAACAGGTAGTGAGTAGAAATATGTCGCCATTTCATCCAACGGTTTTAACATTTGGTAAAGTAATTGCCAATGGTGCCACAAATGTAATTCCTGATGAAGTTTATATTGAAGGAACATTTCGTGCAATGGATGAAAAAGTGCGTGCCGATGCACACGTGCTTATTGAAAAGATTGCACGTAGCACGGTTGAAGGATTTGGCGGAACTATTGAATTAAATATTGCAAGAGGATATCCTTCGTTAATTAATGACGATGCTTTGACTCGTCGTACGTTTGACAGGGCTGTGCAGTATTTAGGTGCAGATAAAGTTTTAATTACCACACCTCGAATGGGTGCTGAGGACTTTTCATTTTATTCTCAAAAAATTCCTGCCTGTTTTTATCGACTTGGAACAGGAAACCAAGCTAAGGGAATTACTTCGAATATACATACGCCAACATTTAATATTGATGAAGATGCAATGCTAATAGGTATGGGTTTGATGGCATTTAATGCCATAGGCGAATTGCAATAATTATTAAAGTATAGGCTCACTGGTTGCACTAAGCCAAAAAATGATTGAACTTTGTAGGGGCATAAATTGTAATAGTAAGGTTTGGCAACACAAAAAAAAGAGAAATTATTTACTGGCTCCGATTATAAAATATTCAGGAGATTGATGAGCTATGCCGGCCCGTTCAAACGGCAGTTTTATATTTCATCCATTTTAGCCATTACACTTTCATTACTTACGCCACTCAGACCTTTTTTGGTCGGGGTTACTGTTGATACCTACATATTAGGTAATAATTTTAATGGATTAGCCATCATTTCTATTATTTCCCTTGTCGTTTTATTTGCAGAATCTATTTGCAGATATTTCTTTCTTTACTTAACCAATTGGTTGGGACAAAGTGTAATTAAGAATTTGCGTGTTAAGGTTTTTAATCATATTGTTGGATTGCGGTTAGCTTATTTTAATAACACACCCGTTGGTGTTTCTACAACAAGAACCATCAACGACCTCGAAACCATAAATAGTGTTTTTACAGAAGGTGCCATTCAAATAATTGCTGACTTGTTGACGATTATTTTTGTAATCACATTCATGTTTATTACCAATTGGCAGCTTACATTATTAAGTTTAATAAGTTTTCCATTAATTATTTATGCTACCTATATTTTTAAGGAAGGCATTAAGCATACATTTCAGGAAGTGCGCACCGCTGTAGCAAGGCTTAATTCATTTTTGCAAGAGCGCATTACGGGAATGAAGATTGTGCAAATGTTTAACGCTGAAGATAAAGAATATGAAAATTTCAAACTTATAAATAAAGTCCATCGTAAAGCCCAAGTTCGTTCAGTATGGTATTATTCCGTGTTTTTTCCAATAGTAGAAATAATTATTGCTTTTGCAACAGCATTAATGGTTTGGCGAGGAGCGCATAGTGTTTTAGAAGGAAAGGCTTCATTAGGTGATATTAATGCATTTATACTGTACCTTACAATATTATTCAGACCATTGCGATTGCTTGCAGATAAGTTTAATACATTACAAATGGGAGTGGTTTCAAGCGATCGAATATTTAAAGTATTGGATACCCATGAACATATAGAAAACAAAGGAACGCTCACACCCAATAATTTAAATGGTAAAATAGAATTTAAAAATGTTTGGCTGGCCTATCGTGATACAGATTGGGTATTAAAGAATGTGAGTTTTACTATTGAGCCCGGAAAAACACTTGCCATTGTAGGGGCAACCGGCGCTGGAAAAACTTCAATTATTAATATTTTGAGCCGCTTTTATGAAATACAGAAGGGTGAAATTTTGATTGATGATTTGCATGTCAAAGCTTATGAGCTTTCTGCATTGCGCAAGCGAACTGGTATGGTATTGCAAGATGTTTTTTTATTTAGCGGCAGCATTTATGAGAACATTTCGCTAAGAGATGATAGCATTACTAAAGAAAAGGTAATATCCGCAGCTAAGATGCTTGGTGCACATGAATTTATAATGCGCCTGCCAGGAACTTATGATTATAATGTAATGGAGCGTGGTGCTACGCTGTCGTTGGGGCAGCGACAATTGATTTCATTTATTAGGGCATTGGTATTTAATCCCGACATTTTGATTTTAGATGAAGCTACTAGTTCAGTAGATTCAGAAACAGAGCAGGTTATTCAATATGCCATTGAAAATTTAATTGCCGATAGAACCTCAATTATTATTGCACATCGATTGAGTACTATACAACGCGCCGATCAAATTATGGTATTAGATAAAGGTGAAGTAAAAGAAATTGGAACGCATGGGGAATTGCTGGAATTAAATGGATATTACAAACATTTGTATGACATGCAATTTGTAAAAGAACTAGCTCAATAATAGGCAAAAAAAAAGCAGGACATTGTCCTGCTTTTTTTTTGAAAAATGTTTTTTTAAACAGCTTCAGATAATTCTTTACCTGCTTTGAAACGCACAACATTTTTAGCAGCAATTTTAATTGCTTTACCAGTTTGTGGGTTACGGCCAGTTCTAGCAGCACGGTTGCTTACAGAGTAAGTACCGAAGCCTACTAAAGTAACTTTGTCACCTTTTTTTAACGCTTTACGGATTGTAGTCATCATGCTGTCTAAACATGCTGCTGATTGAGTTTTGGTTAAGCCAGTGTCAGCTGCCATTGCGTCGATTAATTCGCCTTTGTTCATTGTAATTTGTTTTATTAGTTAATTAAATAAGTTTTGTAATCCCAAAAATACAGTGTTTACGGGCATTTCAAAACACTAATTCCTTGGAACCCCTGTATTTTCAACACTTTATACACATTTCGAGGCTGAAACCCTTAATATTCAAGGGTTTTGGGCTGTTTTGATACAAATAAGGGGTGTTTTAAGGTGTTTTAAGCAAAATATATTTTTCAAGAAACTTTCCCCCACTGCTTAATTTTCCATTTTTGTTCGGAAAGAAACTTTTTTAGGGATTGGTTTTCACCTTTTTCGAACTGTGCATCGTCGTTAAGCAGCGTTTCAGCAGATGTGCGTGCTTCGCGCATGATATGTTCATCGGTTTGAATATTAGCTATTTTATATTGAGGTGCACCACTTTGTCGGGTACCTTCAATTTCGCCTGGACCGCGCAATTGCATATCTACTTCCGATATTTTAAAGCCATCGTTAGTTTGAATCATAGTTTGAATGCGTGTACGTGCATCATTATTTAATTTATCGCCAGTCATTAAAATACAAAATGATTGATGTGCGCCGCGTCCAACACGACCGCGTAACTGATGTAATTGTGCTAATCCAAATCGCTCTGCATTTTCAATAATCATAACTGTTGCATTTGGCACATTTACACCAACTTCAATTACAGTTGTTGATACCATAATATGCGTTTCGTTTTTAAGAAACCGCTGCATTTCAAAATCCTTATCTGCTGGTCGCATTCTACCATGCATAATACTAATGTGATATTGCGGTCGCGGAAACGAACGCTCAAAAGCTTGCACACCTTCCATCAAATTATTTAAATCTAATTTCTCGCTTTCTTCAATTAAGGGATAAATAACAAAAACCTGTCGACCTTCATTAATCTGTTCTTTTATAAAACCAAATACATACAATCGCTCGCTTTCTTTGCGATGCACTGTTTTAATTTGTTTACGTCCTGGAGGAAGTTCATCAATAACACTCACATCTAAATCGCCATAATAGGTCATGGCAAGTGTGCGCGGTATTGGCGTAGCTGTCATCACTAAAATATGTGGTGCAATATTGTTTTTGGTCCATAGTTTGGCGCGTTGCTCTACGCCAAATCGATGTTGTTCATCAATTACTACACATCCTAAATTATTAAATTTAACTGTGTTTTCAATAAGCGCATGGGTCCCAATTAAAATATGAATTTTCCCATTTTCTAAATCTTCAAAAATTACCTTGCGTTTTTTACCTTTAACACTACCGGTTAATAATTCTACCCGTATATTGAGTGGTTCCAGCAATTCCTTAATACCAGTGTAATGTTGTTGTGCCAAAATTTCGGTAGGTGCCATTAAGCAACTTTGAAAATTATTGTCGATTCCCATTAACATAGTGAGTAATGCTACCACAGTTTTTCCACTCCCAACATCGCCTTGCAGTAGCCTATTCATCTGTCTGCCGCTTAAAACATCTTTGCGAATTTCTTTTATTACACGTTTTTGTGCATTTGTTAATGTAAAGGGTAAATGATGATTATAAAACGGTGTAAAAATGTCATCAATATTTTTTAAAATAAATCCGATACTTGTGCTATTGCGATATTGCTTAACGCGGAGTAATTTAATTTGATCAATAAATAATTCTTCAAATTTTAATCTTCTTATGGCGTGTTGTAAATGTAAATCCGAGTCAGGGTAATGAATTTGTTTATAAGCTTCGAATCTTGAAATAAGTTTGTATTTTTCTAGAATAGATGAAGGTAATATTTCATACAATTCTTTATCATCAAGTTGGTCAATTAAATAATGGGTATATCGCCCAACCGCTTTACTCGTAATTCCCCTAGCCTTTAGCTTTTCGGTGCTTGGATAAACGGGTTGAATTTTTCCACTTACTAAAAATTCGCTGGTAGCGGCATCTTCAATCTCAGGATGTGTGATGTTTAAATTGTGATTAAAAAAATTAGGCTTACCAAAAACTAAGTATTGCGTATCAGGTTTCAATGTTTTTTGCAACCAGCTTACGCTATTAAACCATACTAGGTCGATACTACCAGTTCCATCTTCTAAAGTTGCTGTTAAGCGTTTGGCTCTTTTGGTGCCAACAACTTTAATGTTTTTCAATTTACCTTTTAATTGAACATCCTTTAAGTCATCAGTATTAAGCGAAAATTTTATTACTTCATCAATTGTTTTAAAATCTGTTCGGTCGATGTAGCGGTACGGGAAAAACTGAACTAAATCCAAGCAATTACTGAGGTTTAGTTCTTTACGAAGCATTTCGGCTCTTGCTTCGCCAACTCCTTTTAAATAGGTAAGCGGGGTGTTTAAATTGAGTATTCCCACGCAGTAAAGATAAATGCTTCAACAGTGATTACATAAAGTAGTAATAGCATTTTTTTAGTGAGCTTTTTGGAGATGTAGTGCTTGATGTTTGCACAGCGTGATAAACATTTCGCAATTAATGACGACAGCAAACACTCAATTGTTTGATAAGATGGTGAAAAGTCGATATTTTGCAACTGTTGTTGGCTGAATAGGTTAGCAAGTTTGATCAGCGTAGAAAGCAGCTATTTTACAATCGAATGAGTGGAATTTGAGTTGCAATAAAAAATAAATGTGCATAATGATATTGTTATTATGTGCATTAAGCGAGCGGTTTAATTGCCGTATTAACACATAGCTATCAATGCATAATAATTATTTCCACTGCCATGTTTCCAACATCCCTTCAATATCATTTACCATGTATTGGATTACAGGCTTTAGCGAATCTGCATTTGGGGCTGAGTTAAAGTAGAGTGCACCTCTAACAAAGTTAGTGGTGGTGTCTGTAACAAAAAATTGAAAATTACTTGCCGCATCGCCGCCTACAAAGTAAATGAGTCCTTTAACACCATATTGATTTTCAATTTCTTGAGGTTCAATAAAATCGGCTCTGCTGCTATGTTTGTAGGTGAGCTTGTAAGCGTCTTCAATCATTTTTTGAACAGTAATATTTTCTTGTAATTGTTTGTAACTAAAATAAATAGTGGCGTTTAAATCTGAACAAATTAAATTCATCCAACAAGGATCCTCTGGCGCTTTGTTAAAAAAAGTAACATTCTTATCTATTTTATAATAATCGGGCAACACAAAAGTATAAGGGCAATCGGCATCGTTGTAAACTATTTTGCCGTCAGATGTTGGGTAGTTAATTTTTGGATAACCGCTTGGTCTCGGTGTATTATCAGTTTCGCAAGCAACAAAAAATGCGGCAATAAACAATAAGATACAAATCCGGAAAATAGTAGCCATTTAAAATAGATAACGATTAAAAATATAAAAACTTACAATTTTAAGATTGCAAGTTAGTTAATTGAATAATATTATGTGAATGAATACTTGTTAAATTAGAATGGAAGTCCGTTATCTTCTAACCTATTTTTTTCATTTTCAGGCTGTGAATGCGACATGTCGAAATCGGCAGAAGATTGAGTTCCACCGCCAGTTGTGGCACCTTGGCGTGTACTTAATAGGGTGAAATTTTCTGCTACAATTTCGGTTACTTGTTTTTTGTGACCTTCTCTATCTTCCCAGCTTCTATTTTTTATACGACCTTCTACATAAACTTTAGCGCCTTTTCGCAGAATTTTTCCTGCTATTTCCGCTAATTTCCCCCACATAGCAATATTATGCCACTCTGTTTGTTCCACCTTATTACCAGTTTTGTCGCGGTAAACCTCTGTAGTTGCTAGTGTAAAATTGGCCACTACATTGCCACCTTCAAAAGTTCTCAAATCAGGGTCTTTGCCTAGATTACCAATAAGAATTACTTTGTTTACTCCGCTCATAAATATGGTTTTTCTTAAAATCTTTGAACACTAAAAATAATCATTATTTTTTAAAAAATCGCGAATCACGCCTGGAAATGCATATTTCTTTAATTGGCCAAAGCTCACTATTAATGCACCAGGAACAACGATTTTTTCTATATTGTCTACTTCGAAAATATAAAATTTGCAAAATAATTTTTGATGGGTAAGTTGCTGTTTATATATATCGGATTCGATAATGCTTACAGGGTTTATAAGATTTAGTGCCTTGTACTCCAACATGGATGCAATCGTTATAAGATCGGCAGTTTTTTCAGTAGTAATTAAGGGGAACTGAAACAAGTTTTTCCAGATGTCTTTTTCGGTTCGCTGTGTCAGCAATACGTTTCGTGTATCAGTTATTATAAAAAAATGAAAATACCTGATTTTTTGTTTAATTTTTTTTGCTTTGATAGGATAGTAAGCCTGTTGTTCCTCTTTGAAAGCAATGCATTTTGTATTTACCGGACAATTGCCACAGTCGGGGGATTTAGGCTTACAAACTAGTGCACCGAAATCCATCATTGCTTGGTTAAATAAGTCAGGCGCTGTTTTATCTAAAAGGCTATCGGCTTTTGCCTGGATTATTGTTTTTCCTACTGGAGAGTCCACCGCTTCATGTATGCCATAAAAACGGGCTAATATTCGAAGCACATTACCATCAACAACTGCAAAAGGCTTTTTAAATGCATAAGCAAGTATGGCGTGTGCGGTGTATTTGCCTATACCCTTAAGTTTTATAAGGTCGTTATAGTTACTAGGAAAAACGCCATTCAGCTCAGTATCAACCACTTTGGCTGTGGAATGCATATTGCGCGCACGGGAATAATACCCCAAACCTTCCCACATTTTCATCAGTTCATCAGCATTGGCATTGGCAAGTTTTTTTACGTTTGGATATTTTTTCTTGAATTTCAGAAAATAGTCCAATCCTTGTTCAACCCTAGTCTGTTGCAGAATTACCTCACTTAACCACACCAAATACGGATTGTTTGAACCAAGCCATGGTAAATTACGTTTGTTAAGGTTGTACCAGCGGAACAGTTTTTGTGTAAAATACTTTTGCATTTTAGCACAATAATACAAACTGTAAAAAATTGTAAGGCAATTAAAATAAAATGCCGAATTTTGCTGTTTAAAGTGCTGATTATCAAACTAAAACGAATTCCTTATGAGAAAAGCAGATATCGTAAACAGAATAACTGAGAAGACTGGTCTTGAAAAAGTAGACGTTATGGTTGTAGTGGAAGCCTTCTGCAAAGAAATAAGAGAATCGATGGCTGAGGGCAACAATGTTTATGTTCGCGGTTTTGGAAGTTTTGTTGTGAAAACACGCAAGAAAAAGATAGGCCGTATAATTAAAAAGAACATTGCTATAGAAATTCCTGAGCAGAAAATTCCTGCATTTAAGCCTGCTAAAGTGTTTTTAGAAAGAGTGAAATTAGGAAAAAAGTTAAAAACCAATCCGAAACTGTGAAAAGTATATTTATTGCCCTTGGCCTTGCTTTGGCCTTTATTGTTACTATTTTTTTGGGGTTTACCAACAAACCACCCAAAGTGAGCGCATTTGACAAGCAGCGCGAATTATTAATAGATTCACTGCAATACGAAAATACTGAGACCTTATTGCAATTGCATGAAGATATGCTGCAGTCAGCGTCAACGTCAAAATCAATTTTATTGCAACAGCTTTCCGATACGTGGCTAGCAATGGGGCAACCTTCAATTGGTGCCGATTATTTGCGCCAGATTGCTGACAATGAGCCAACTTATGAAAATTTCATGCGTGCAGGAACGGCACTTAGTTCGCTGATCGATTTCGAGCAATTAGAAGATATTCGTGTAAATGTTGTTTACGGGGCGAGATATTGTTTTGAAGAAGCAGAAAAATTACAGCCTGGCGATTTAGATGCGAACATTGGCTTGGCAACAGTGTTGGTTTCTGGCACAAATGCTCCAATGGAGGGCATTATGATGCTAAGAGAGATTGATGCAACACATCCTGATAATATTAAAGTGAACCTCGAATTGGGGCGTTTTTCGGTTATGAGCGGACAAATGGATAAAGCTTTGGAGCGATTTGAGAGAGTTTTACAAAAAGATTCCCTAAATTTGCAGGCTCGTTACATGATGGCTCAGACATATCTTGGATTAACAGATACTGCTGCTGCCGTTTTAGAACTTGAAAAACTAAAATCAATGACCACCGATTCGATGATTGTCAATCAGGTGCGAAGTGAGATACATAATTTAAATCATTAAAAAAATCACTTAGTATGCCATCAGGTAAGAAACGTAAAAGACATAAAATGGCCACTCACAAGCGTAAAAAACGCCTGAGAAAGAACCGACATAAAAAGAAATAAGAACTGGCATCTTTTCCGCCCTTTATATTTTCCAACCTCAACCAGTTTGCCCGCGCAAACAATTTTATTTAATTCCATAAAGGGAGAAAATCTGTATTTATTTTGGAAAGGGAACTTATTATTAATTCAACTCCTACGGGAGCTGAGATTGCATTATTAGAAGATAAACAACTCGTTGAGATTCATCGCGACTCTCAGAGTAGCCGCTTCAATGTGGGCGACCTGTACCTCGGCCGTGTTAAAAAAATTACGCCTGGGTTAAATGCCTGTTTCGTTGATGTTGGGTTTGAACGTGATGCGTTTTTGCATTATTCGGACCTAAACCCACATTTCCGCTCAATTTATAAATATTCAAAAGCTGCTCAGGAAGGACATCCTCAGAGTATGGCTGCTTTTTTGAAGGAGCCAGAAATAATTAAGACAGGAAAAATAAACAATGTAGTTGCCAAGAATCAGCATATTCTTGTTCAAATAATCAAAGAGCCAATTCAAACTAAAGGCCCGCGATTAAGCTGTGAAATTTCGCTTGCTGGCAGGTATTTAGTATTAACGCCTTTTAATGAAGTTGTTGGTGTATCTCGAAAGATTGCTTCAGCAGCTGAACGCAAACGGTTACAAGGTTTGATAGAACAATTGCGTCCTAAAGGTTTTGGTGTAATAATTAGAACAGTTGCCGATGGCGTTGCTACGCAGCTATTGCAAGACGACCTGAAAGATCTGATTGCACGATGGGCCGAAATAACCAAGCGCTTGCAATTACTCCAAGCACCTCAGATAGTTTACAGTGAAACACGTAAAACCAATACCTTGCTCCGCGATGTGCTGAACGCATCGTTTAATAATGTTGTGGTAAATGAACCTGCAATTGCCAACGAAGTTAAAGAATACATAAAAAAGATTAGTCCAGGTTCCGAAAAAATGGTTACCCTGCACAATACAGGAAAATCTGTTTTCGATCAATATGGTGTTACCAAACAAATTAAATCGTTGTTTGGCAGAACTGTTAATATGGACAGCGGCGCATACCTAATTGTTGAGCATACTGAAGCATTGCATGTTATTGATGTTAACAGCGGAAATAAATCAGCCGTTAAAGGTGATCAAGAACAAAATGCTGTTTCAGTTAATGTTGAAGCGGCTAAAGAAATTGCACGTCAATTGCGTTTACGCGATTTAGGCGGGATTATTATTATCGATTTTATTGACATGAAACATCCTGACAATAAAAAGGCTGTTTTTACTGCACTGCGCGATGCAATGGCTGGCGATAGGGCAAAACACACTATTCTGCCTGTTTCTAAATTCGGTCTTGCACAAATTACGCGTCAGCGTGTTAAGCCAGAGGTTACAATAATTACCACTGAAGTTTGCCCTTCATGTAATGGAACAGGAAAAATTGAAGCAAGTGTTTTATTGATTGATGATATTGAACGTAAAATTAAATATCTAGTAACAAATCAAAATCAGAAAGATCTAAAAATGGTAGTGCATCCTTTTGTGGAAGCATTTATTAAAAGAGGCTTATTCTTCCGCAGCATACAATGGAAATGGTATTTTGAATTTAAGCAGAAAATACAAGTTATGAGTAGCAACGATTTTCAATACACAGAATATCGATTCTTCGACAAATCTGATGAAGAAATTCATGTTGAATAAACGTAATTTAACCTAACTTAATCAAAAGTTTGGTTGATTAAGTTGTTTTAGATTAAGTCGAGTTAAAACTTGAACACCCATTCCATTTTTCCAGTATCTGTATTTATAGATGCACAAGTAAAATTATCATCTAAGTCGGGATGCGTTTTAAATATAATTACCAAGCTTGATTTGCGTGTATAAATTCTTGTAATTTCTCCATCAATACCTAATAGACTTGTGGCGTCGAATTGCCAAACAGTTTTTTCTGATGCGTAATTATACTTGCTTATAATTCGATGTGCATCTACTGCAATTTTATCTTTATGCCAGATGTAACAAAATGATTCTTTTGCACTCGTGCTAACTGGATTGTAATGTTCATCGGTGTAGTTAATATCTTTATTCAATACGATGCCATTAATTAAAAATTGCCCTTCAATAAATTGAATGCTTGGGGCACTTTGATTGATGGTTTGCTTTTTTTGAGCGCAGTCCGTTTTAACAATCGTTCTTACCGTGTTGCCATTTAACTTGTACGTGCAACTGTCGAATGCTACAATTTTATTGGATAAATGATTAAAAGCAAATACATTTCCAATTCCTGCAGTTGCCTGAATAATTTGTTCAGTAATTTGATTGATATTAATTGTTTGTCCCGACTTGGCTTGCTTTATGGCGTTGTTAATTATATCGTCGTAATTGTTATTTGCTAAATAGGCAACAGGTGCGTCAATAGTTTTAAATGAGTTTCCATCTACCCAAATATTTTTACCAGATATTGTGGTAAGCATTAATGCGTTGTGCGCTCTATCGAATGCATATAATTCGTTTATATTGCTAAGATTTTTCTGAGCCATTGCCAGTCCTTCACTTAATTTGGGATTTGCATTTATTAAATCTGCTTGTGTAATTACGATATTTAATTTGGGGATATTTCTTCCATGAATTCCATTTTCTGCATTATACATCCAGAAAATACTATCTTTTACTCCAATAATGCCGGAATAAGCTTCATTAAAATTGCCAATTGTTTCGCGCGCAACTGTTTCGCCGTTTGATAAATTGTGCAAGGTTAAGCGCAATTCTGTTGAACCACTTCTCATGGTAACGCCGCCTTTGCGTTCATAAATGGAAGTTTTAAAAACACCTTCGAGGCTGATAAAATATTCGGCGCCCTTGACGGATGCAGGATACACTTGATATAAGTAATTGGCATCGCTGCTTTTTGCAGATCGAAGGAAGCCTGTTTTTGTGCAAGATTTAACGGAGAAAAACAAACCAATTACAAGTAAAAGGAATAGAACCAGAATCACAATTCTTAGCATTGATTTTTTCTTTTTAGGCTCGTAAAAGGTCATAAAAATAATTTGAATTATGATAAATATTTTCCTTCAATCGGCATGCGCCTACCAACGCCAAAAGCTTTTGGTGATACTCTCAGAACTGGAGGAAATTGGAATCTTTTCCATTCATTGCTATTTACCATTTTTAATGTTCGACGCACTGTTGTTTCATCGAAGCCGAGTAAAAGAATATCTTGCGGGCTTTGTGACAATTCTATATATTGAAATAAAATGCTATCTAAAATATCATAAGGCGGTAATGAGTCTTGGTCTTTTTGCCCTGGTCGAAGTTCGGCACTTGGTGCTTTAGTAATAATGTGTTGAGGAATTATTTCTTTATCGCGATTAACATAAGCAACCATTTTATAGACTTCGGTTTTATACACATCAGCAAGTACGGCTAAGCCGCCGCATAAATCGCCATATAATGTGCCGTAACCAACGGCCGCCTCACTTTTATTTGTTGTATTTAATAATATATAGCCGTGTTTATTACACATTGCCATTAATGTTAAGCCACGCAATCGCGCTTGAATATTTTCTTCGGTAACATCAAATGATTTGCCATCAAAAAGTGGTGTTAATTCATTCAGTACGGTATCGTACATGTTTTTAATGGCAATTGTTTCGTGTTTAATGCCTATGTTTTTAGCTAATTCAAGGGCATCGGTAACAGAGTGATCAGTTGAATATTGCGATGGCATGAGCAACCCCCAAACATTTTCTTTGCCTAAAGCTTCTGCTGCAAGAACAGCAGTTAATGCTGAGTCTATGCCGCCGCTTAATCCTAAAATTGCTTTTTTAAATCCTAATTTTTCAAAATAGTTTTTAATCCCAGTAACTAAGGCCTGGTATATTAAGGCTATTTTTTCTTTAGGTTGAACATTGTCAATACTTTGTGTTTGTGCAGATGCAATTACTTCATCTAAATCATATACCTGCATGGCTTCTTCAAAATATATCATTTCGTCAAATACAACAGAATTTGCATTTACAACAATACTTCCACCGTCAAAAATTAAATCAGTTTGTGCTCCGCAATGATTAACATAAAATACTGGAATTTTATATTTTGAGGTATTGGCTTTAAGGGTTGCAATTCTGCCTGTTGCATGATCATAATCAAATGGAGATGCAGAAATGTTTAACATCACCTCTGGTTGAATTTTATCTTTAATGAGCACGTCCATTGGACATGCTTTATACATAGGGTTATCGTTTCCTACATTCCATAAATCTTCACAAACGGTTAAGGCTATTTTCCGACCTTTAAATACAATGTTATGAAATTCTGTAGCTGGTTCAAAATATCGATACTCATCAAAAATATCATAGGTAGGTAATAACGCCTTATTAATGATATGTTTTATCTCCCCTTCAAAAATAAAGAATGCCGAATTATGTAAATCTTTACCTTCAATTTTCGGATTGCGACTTGGTGAACCAACTACAACTGCAATATTTTTTGTTAAAGGCTTGATTTTTTCGATTACTTCATAGCATTTATCTACAAAATCTTCAAAATTGAGAAAGTCTCTTGGTGGATATCCGCAAACACTTAATTCTGGAAAAAGAATAATATCTGCATTGCGATTTTCGGCTTCATGAATAAAATGAGCAATTTTATTGAAATTAGATTCAAAATTGCCGATATGCACATTTATTTGGGCTAATGCTATCTTCATAAAAAAAATGTCACGCCTATTGAGCGTGACAAAGTTAAATTTTTATTTTGTTATTTGGTCTCAAAACAAAACACCAAGTCTGATTCCTAGTTGCTTTAAATAAGCATTGTTATCATCAACATCATCATCAATAAAATTAGCGAATCCATTTTGAAAAAAGACGCCTGCAATGATATTGGTATTTTCAGCAATTGAATATTCAGCACCTACACCGAGTGTAAGGCTAACATTGAAAAGTTGATATTGTGCACCGGTCAAGTTATCTGATTCTTTGAGATTCACATCGTCTACTAAAGTTACATCATTAACAACTAAATCGCCACGAGATTTAATGCAAAAGCCTGGTGTTAACCCGAATTGTCCGTAATAGCTGAAATAATTAATTTCATTGGTTCTGAGGCGCACAGTAAGTGGAATTTCGATGTATTGAGATCTAGCCGTCCAAGTTGTTTTAATATCTGTAAAAGTATCAGTTACAGAAACACCTACATTTACATAATTGATAATTATACCAGTTGAAAAAGCATAACGTTCTATGCTGCCAATAGTTTGATCGAAAATTAATCCGTATTGAAAGCCGACTTTAGTCCCTTCGCCTTCATATAATCCACCATCAATCTTCGACCAATCGAAAACTGGTGAGGCGGTAAGGCCAAATCTAAATTCCTGAGCGCGCAATGTTGTAAGTATTGCACAAAAAAACAGCGATGATAATATAATTTTCTTCATAGGTTGTTAGTTTTACATTTGAATAAATATTTTACATGGTGTACAAATATAGGTTATTTTTTTTAATTCTCTGCGTGATTTCATTTGCTTTGCTAACGTTGGCCGGTTGCGGGAACAAAAACAACAATCCACATCCTGATATTTCGGACGTTCCGGAGCAGTCGGTTACTATTCTGCGGCTCGAAAGTATGATGTCAGAAGCTAATGCTACTAACTACAAATCAGTTTTTGCGAAGATTGAATCAGATCATCCAGATGTATTTAAAGCTTACTATCGCAATTTTTGGGGACTTTCAAAAGATGATACGACTGCCGAATACGATGTTTATGACTCCTTATTTTCAAATACACTAGGCAATGAGTGGATGACTCGATTGAATGATACTATTGAGCTTATATATGCTAAAATGGATGATGTGGAGGCTGAAATTGCGGGAGCTTATCGCTATTTTAAATATTATTTCCCAGATAGCACATTACCTCAATTGTATACCTACACGGGTCCATTTGTTTACCAAACGCTGTTTGATGATGCAACAATGGGTATAGAGCTCGATATGTATATGGGACAGCACTTTGCATATTATGGTAATTTCGAAAACAACATGCCATTGTATCTAACCTTTCGCTTTGATAGGCCATTTATTGCATTGAATGTGATGCGCAGTTTAATGGACGGAAACATTCCAGTGCCAGGAATGGAGCTTAGCTTATTAGATGCCATGTTAAGGGAGGGGAAAATGCTTTATTATTTGGATTGTGTGTTACCAGATATGCCAGATTCGATAAAAATGGGATATACAGCAGCTCAAATTGATTGGAGTGATGCCAATGAAGCTGAAATATGGAAATTTTTGGCAGGAGAGGAGTTGTTGTTTTCTAAGCGCACCGACGACCACCGCAGGTATTTAGATGAGGCACCAACATCGGTTGGAATGCCGGATGCAGCGCCTGGAAGAGTTGCTGCGTGGACAGGTTGGCAAATTGTTAGGGCTTATATGAAAGAGAATCCTGAAACAGATTTACTTACCCTTTTTTATGAAATGGATGCATTAAGATTCTTGAAAATATCAGGGTATAATCCTGAAGACTAAATTAGTTGAGCAAGAAGGGGGCAATCATTTGAAACTCTGGAATAAGCACATCAAAATAGCTGCCATCTCCAGTTCTGAGCATGAGGTAAGTGCCTTTCATTTTACCCATCGGAGCAATTAAGTGACATCCTGAAACATATTGATGTAAGTGGCCTGGTGCTATAATTGGTGTTTCTCCAACAACGCCTTCACCTTCAACATCGCGCCAAACGCCAATACCATCGTAAATTCGCCAATGTCTGCGCATGAGTTGCACTGTAAATTCGCTCTTATTTTCAATAGTTATTCTGTAGGCGAACACAAATTCACCTTTACGCGAATAGTCAGCTTGAAAAAAAGTTTCAACGCTAACCTTAACTCCTTGTGTGATTGAAGTAACCATGCTTGCTGTTGTGCCTGTAAATTTAATCAAAAATCTGCTCTTTATCCTTACGACCACAAAAAATTATGCACCAAGCCTTGTGCGTGCTGTTTGGCAGTGTCCAAATTGTCATTAATTATAACATGGTCGAAATGTTTTGCACAGGTAAGTTCGTACTTCATGCGTTCAATTCTAGATGCAAGTGCTTCAGCTGTTTCTGTGTTTCTATTTTTTAATCGCTCAATAAGAATTTCGAGTGAAGGTGGTTTGATAAAAATAGAAATAGTATGCTCAGGATATTTGTTTTTTAACGATAATGCACCTTTTACATCAACGTCAAAAATTACATGTTTTCCAGCATCCCAAATGCGTTCAACTTCACTTTTAAGTGTGCCATAACATTTGCCTGGGTAAACTTCTTCCCATTCAACAAAAGCATCTTCATTAACTTTTTGCTGAAAAGTATCGGTTGTTAAAAAATAATAATCTTTACCATCAATTTCGATGCTGCGTATTGGGCGGGTAGTGGCAGAAACAGAAAAAACTAAATTCGGCTCTGTTGCCAATAAATGTTTAACTATTGTAGTTTTTCCTGCACCTGACGGGGCTGTAACGATTACAAGTTTACCCTGCATTATAAAACATTGTTAAGTTGTTCTTTCATTTTTTCAAGTTCATCTTTCATAACAACTACTTTGCGTTGCATTTCGGCATGATAAGATTTTGAACCAATTGTATTTATTTCACGATTCATTTCCTGACAAATAAATCCAAGTTTCTTGCCTTTTTCGTTCGTGGTGTCGTTCATAGTTTCCATAAAATAATTGCAATGAGAGCGCAATCTGGTTACTTCTTCAGTGATATCCATTTTTTCAAGATAAAAAATCAACTCTTGTTCGAATCTGTTTTTATCAATGTCTTCACCACCCATATAATTTTGTAAATCGGCAAACATTTTTGTGCGTTGTTGTTCCATTCTTGAAGGGTCTAGGTCCTCAACTTCTTTCAATGCTGCTAACATTAGTTGAACCCGTATAACAAGATCTTTTTGCAGATTAGCACCTTCATCGGCTCTAAATTTATTGAGTTGATTTGCGGCGCGTTCAATTTGAAGATTAACTTCGTTCCATTGTTCTTCACTCAAGCTTTCGGTTGATGTTGTAGTAACATTTGGCAACCGAAAAACCAAATCGAATATTCTGCTGTCGTCAACATTTAAATCGTTTGCTATGCTTTTCAATTGGCGATAATATTCTTTAACTGCGGTTGGATTTACCTCACCTCCTTTATCGTCAGCTAATTCGTAACCTAAAGTACAGTCGGTTTTTCCGCGCATAATAGCCTTATTTAAAAGGTTGCGGATTTCAATTTCATATTCTTTAAATAAAGGGGCAATTCGGAGATTTAAATCGAAGGATTTACTATTTAGTGTCTTCATTTCTAACACAATGTTTTTACCGCCAAGGGTAAAAGTACTGCGTCCATAACCTGTCATTGAAATAATCATAAAAACTAATTTACCGCAAAAATACAATTATACTGCTGTATTCAAAGGTTTTTTAGTTCCAGTAAAACTTACTAATGCGACACCTGCAAAAACCAAAATGGCAGAAATTACTTTAGTAATTGTAATAGTATCGCTTCCAAGCGCAATAGCTATAATGGTTGCAATTACTGGTTGTGTATAGATATAAATACTTACTAAGGCAGGAGAGCCGTAGTTTAAACCTAAAATATTGAATAAATAGGCGAGCACTGTTGCTCCAAGAATTACGAATCCGAGTGCCCAAAAGGCTATTGCAGGAATGCTTTGCCAATCGATATGCATTACTGATTGAATGCCAAATGGTAAAACAAATAAAATTCCATAAGTAAATATCCATCTTGCAATTGTATAGGGCGAGTATTTTGCCATTAATGGTTTTGCAATAATGAGGAAAATAGCATATGAAGTTGCATTAATAGTTATACATAAATCGCCAATAATACTTGAGGGAGATGATGCATCTGCTGCGCCTGACGAAATGAGCATGGCAACGCCAACTGCGCCTATAGCAATTCCACCAGATTTTAGCCATGTTATTTTATCTTTTAAAATTATCCATGCCATTATTAAAACAATTAACGGCGTAGTAATCATAATAAGTGCAGAATGTATTTCGGAGGTTAGGCTGAGACCTTTAAAAAACATGAGTTGATTAATTACAACGCCGAATAGTGAAGCAATAAGTAATTTCTTATGGTCGCTAGGTTCAATTTTTTCGCGACCAGCGATGTGATATAGTAAAGTGAAAATAATTACTGCTCCAGTAACGCGCATCAATACAATTGCAAATGGATCGAAATATTGCAGCGCAACTTTACCAATGGCATAATTAACACCGTAAATTATGTTTGCACCAAGAATAAAAAGATGTGCTTTGAGCGCAGGTTTCACGTTGTAAAATTACACAACCTGCAATAGATGTAATTAGTAATAGATTTTAGAAATCTAAGCTTAACGAAAAATACCAGCGCGGGTCACCTAATCCATTTGCATCAAGTGGTTGAGCCCTGTCCACTCTGATGAAATAACCGAATAACGTTGTACGCAAACCAACTCCAGTTCCCATTACTACTGGATCACGGTAATAATTTACATTTACAGTTATAGGTTGTTGCGCTACTTCTGATTCGGTATATGGATTGTCTTCTTCAAATGGTGATGCGCCTTCCCAAGCTGTTCCGATATCATAAAATCCAACTAATTGGAAATTGCGCAAAAATTCAGAGCGCAGCGGTTTATTAAAGAAATAAGAAAAAATAGGGAAACGAAGTTCTGAGTTGAAAACGGCATAACCATTTCCATTTCTGGCATTTTGATCGTAGCCGCGCAAGTTAGTTGCTAAGGTTTGGAATGCGTATCCAGCCTCTTGATTAATTTCAACATCCTGATTAAAAATGGGTGCAATCCAACTATCAACACCGCCTAAATAATAAATTAATTTTTGTGACCCAAATGAAGTGCCACCAGCTACGCGATTAGCCCAAGTTATTTGACGATGGATTTTTTGATAATGACGGAAATCAAATCCCAATATACCCATATAGCCATCATTTATACTCACCTTTAATCCCTGATCAGCATTTACTTCAAATTGTTTATGTATTTCAAACCACACTTTATAACGCATGCCATTTAGTATGTTAGTCATTACATTAAACGTATTATCATGCACGTATTCTAATTTCAACGAAAGCCAATCTTCTTTGTAATTAGGCAAGTTTAAACTAAATGTGTCGTTTGCAAGAAATACAACTTTTTCACCACGGTACGAAAGGCTACCTCTTAAGCTTCTAATAACATCTATTGGATATTTTAAACTTCCTTCAACAATGTTTGATTTAATTCCAGCATCAACTAGTGGGTACCAAGTTGGTTGAAATGTATATTGTGCATTTTCACTTTGATAATACCAAGTTAACTTTTTATCTAACCTGTGTTTTAAATCATCATACGAAAGATAATATTCGCCTCCAGAAAAAGAGGTTGGGAATCTTATTCCACCAGTGAAACGATAATCTTCAAACAAATCGCTGATGCTTACTGTAAATAATGCACCAAGGTTTGGAGTTTGATACACACCGCCGGTTGTATTAAAACTTTCGTATTTATTTACAAACAAGCTATTGTCGAGTTGACTCGTAACAAACTCGCTGCTGAATTTTAAGCGGTATGGAACAATGCGTGACGAGCGGAATTTTTTTCCAGTATTAATATTTTCTTGCACGGGATTTCTAGATTGATCTAAAGCAACAGGGTCGTCGCTAACTTCACTTATCGTAGGTTCTGGTTCAGGGAAATCTGTTTGAAAAAACATACCTTCGTCAATTTCCTTTTTAATGGTATCGGTACTTGTAATTATTGTTTGAGTTTTAATTTGAGTAATCGAATCAGTAATATTGATAGTGGTAACCACTTCATCATCTTTCTTTTTTAGGTTGATGAAGTTCCTAAATGTAGTATTGTCTAAAGTGTTATTTTTTATTGCACTCATATCACCTGGCGCATTGGTTATAAAAAATACTTTGTCTTTTCCTTGTTGAAATACTTCTGAAATTTTTCCAGTTTTCCAATTCACATCATGTTCAATAATATTTCCAGCATAGTTAGTTACCGGAAATACATAAGCAGTATCGCGATAAATATCAGCAAGCAACATGGAGTCGAATTTAGGCCAGGCAGTTAAATCTGAGTAATCGTAAACAGGATTTGTTACAATAGAGTCAGGGTAGTACACCAATGTATCTGTATGGTCGTAAAGGCTATCGAGGTATCCCGCAAACCGGTTCATAATACCATTTTGATCACTTAAATACGCAAAATGTTTTTCGTCAAATTGCAAAGGTGCGGTTTCACTTATTTTTTTGGTATGCGTAACTTTAACAAGCTTTTTAGATTTATGTATGTAGTCGTAAAAATATAAATCCATATTACCTACAGGCAAAATTGAATCTACGGTTCTAGTGTTATATAATGAATCTTTTTCACGGTTTGATGCAAAAATAATTCCTTCATATCCGTTATTTAATTGAACATAACCAGGATTTAAATCGTCGAAATAGTCGTTTGTTAATTGTTCAACACGATCGTTTAGCAAGTGATACATATAAATATCACTTTGACCATTATTCATCACACTCATTATGAGTCTGCTATTTGTTTTAGCAAAACTTACATCTAGAATTTTTTGAAAGCGGGATAATTCTTTTGTTTCTTTTTCCTTTTTATCAATATCGTAAGTGGTTATAAAGTTTTTATACCGCTTTTCGTAAACAATAGCCAGCTTTTTACCATCAGGGCTCCAGCATACTAATGGATTACTGAGGTCTGTTGCTAAGGTTCTAGTTTTTAATCCACCTTTTTTTATTTTATCAGTTTCCTTTGAGCCGATTTCCTGAATAAATACTTTAAATTTTCCGTGGTCATCTGTTGCGTAAGCAATGTTTTTACCATCAGGACTTAATGCTAATTCATGATATTGAACATTTTTCTTTGTTTTACGAGGGATAATACTTTCTGCACTTGGTATAGTTTTACCAATCGCTTCTTTTTGATATTTAGTTAAAAAATGTTTGTACCATTCATCAATGGTGTTATTAACCCCTGTTCCCAAAACGAAGATAAATCCATTTTCAAGCGAGCGATTAATTCGTATCAGATATAGTAAATTTGGGATAGTAGCTTCGCCGTAACTTTCAGCAATATAATACCATAGTGCATGGCCAGCAAAACGTGCATCTTCACCAGTAAGTTTATTAAATTTTTCGTACCGGCCGCTCATTACACCTTCGCGCAATTGGTTGTCCAATTCAGTATTCCATTCTTCTCCAATGTAAGAAACTAAACCTTCGGTAAACCATTCGGGCAAATTTAATAATACGGCATTTTGCACAATTTCTTGCAAGTTGCCACCATAAATCATCGAATTGATTAATACTTTGCCAACACCTTCGCGAATTTGTTTTCTTAAATGCTGATGATTGCCATCGAAATAAATAAATATTTTATTTCCGATAATTTTTGTTTGGCCACCAATATTGTATTGTTCTTCTTTGCCTATTGCAAAATTACTTTGGTTGTAGTCGGAGATATTATTATAAACAATTATTTCTGGTTTTGAGCTTAGTTTATAGTCAAGTAGATCTTCAATTTGTAGTAAATCAGATTCAGCTATTTGAGCTGTAAATTTGCCTAAATTTTGACCACCCTGACTGAAATAAACCAAGAAGTTTTGGCCTTCATAAAATTGCCAAGTAAACTCTTTGTATTGAACGCGGTTTTGTCCGAATTGTACTTGAGTTCCTTGGCCATAGGTAACTTGGCCCATTAGGAGCAGAATCGAAAAAACGACTATCGACAGAAGAGCAAATCCTTTATCTTTCATACTATTAAGCGACAACACCATTGCAAAATACGTAGTTTTGCCATAAAGTTCAAGTATTCAACAAAATTTTACAAAATAACGTTTATCTGATGGCTCATATTGTTAGTTTTACTTTTAACCCTTTTTACGAAAACACCTATGTTATATACGATGAAACTGGCGAATGCGTTGTAATTGACCCCGGTTGTTACAGTAAGGAAGAGCAAGAGGAATTAAGTGATTTTATTACAAAAAAAGGACTTAAGCCTAAGTATTTGATAAACACACATTGCCATATTGACCATGTTTTGGGGAACAAATTTGTTGCTGATAGCTGGAATGTTCCGCTTTTGATGCACAAGGGAGAGATTCAAGTGTTGCATGAGGTTGTAAATTATGCACCAACAATGGGTATACATTATAAAAAATCGCCAGAACCCGAATTATTTGTTGATGAAGGTGAAGTTGTGGTATTCGGTAATACTAGCTTAGAAGTAATTTTCGCGCCAGGACATTCTCCAGCAAGTATTTGTTTTTATAACAGGAACGATAAATTTATTGTTAGTGGTGATGTGCTTTTCCGACGTTCAATTGGCAGAACAGATCTTCCAGGTGGAAATTATGCCACCTTAATGCAATCGATTAATGATAAGCTAATGCCATTGCCTGACGAAACCAAGGTGTATGCAGGCCATATGCAACCTACTACAATTGGTGAGGAACGCCGAGAGAATCCGTTTTTGAATGAATAGCATTATCCATAAATATTGACTTCGGTTTCTATATTTACTTGGTTGCGTAACAAGTCGTCTAAAGTTTCTCGTTTACGGATTAGTTGTATTTTATTATTGTTGTTTATAAGCACTTCGGCGGGACGGAGGCGACTATTATAATTATTGCTCATTGAATAACCGTATGCACCTGCGTTTTTTATGGCTAGGATATCACCTTCTTTAGTTTCACTCATTTTGCGATCTCGACCAAAAGTGTCTGTTTCACAAATGTAACCTACAACGGTATAAATTCTTTTGATGCCGTTAGGATTACTTAGGTTAACAATATCGTGCCAGGCATCGTAAAACATTGGTCGGATAAGATGGTTTTGTCCACTGTTTACGCCTGCAAAAACAGTTGCCATAGTTGGTTTAATTACATTTACTTGTACTAGTAATGTGCCAGCTTCGCTTACTAAGAATTTTCCAGGCTCAAACCATATTTCAGGTTTATTGTCAACGTTCCCAAAATAATCGTTATACTTTTCAGTGAGTTTAGTGCCTAATTCTTGCACATCGGTTGCAACATCATCATCTTTATATGGCACTTTAAAGCCACTGCCAAAATCTAAGAATTGAAGATTATTAAATTGCGATGCGCTTTCGAATAAAATATCAGCACCTTGTAAAAAAGCATTGCTATTTAAAATATCGGATCCGGTATGCATGTGCAGTCCGATTACATTAATATCATGCGCATTAATTATGCGCAAAACATGGCGGAGTTGATATATTGAAATACCAAATTTGCTATCAATATGTCCGGTTTGAATATGGTGATGTCCACCTGCTTCAATATGTGGATTCAGCCTAATGCAGCATGGAACAGCGTTGTGATAATGATTTCCGAATTGTTCTAAAATACTGATGTTGTCGATATTGATTACAACGCCCAGGTCTACTGCTTCGTTTATCTCCTGCATGGAAACTCCGTTGGGCGTAAAAAGTATTTCTTCTGGCAGAAACCCCGCAATTAACCCAAGCTGCACTTCTTCAATAGCAACTGCATCAAGGCCAGCGCCTAATGATTTGAAGTGTTTTAATACTTGGATATTTGTTAATGCTTTACAAGCATATTTTATTTTTACTGGAATGTTTGGGAATGCATTTTTTAGTGTTTGATATTTATGCGTCATGGTATCTTGATTGTATACATACAGTGGTGTTCCATGCTCAGCTGCGGCGCGCAGTAATAGGTTGTTGTTCGAGTTTAAATTGTTTGTTGATTCCATTTGTTTTATTTTTTTTCAATAAAAAAAGGCTTACCAATTCGGTAAGCCTTGTATATTTTATTTAAACATAAAATATGCTAAGCATACCGATTTCGGATGCGTTTCTTAGCAGATTTGTGTTTAAAGTTGAATTCCATGGGTGCAAATGTAAATGTTATTAATTGGTTTTCCAAAAAAAGTAATATGTGATTATTTGCATATCAATTTTGTAAATTTTTTGATTACAATAGTTTTCTAATCAGCTCTATTTTTTACATGGGTTTTGTTTTTGCATGGTAGGTGATGATACCTTGATTCTTTTTTGCCACATCAATTACAAGCTTTTATTGAAAAATAGAAATTGCATGTTCCGACGGGTTCCTCAAAAATTCGAAAGTATAATAACATGAATATCCTGTCTTTAATATAATGAACTGAAATATAATCAATACAATTTAAACCTTGCAGTTTATTGTATCTACTCACTTACGCCTCAAAGCCAATCTCAGCGAGGTGACATTATTGTAACAAAACATAATCTTACTCCACATCAACCTCAGCGAGGTGACATTATCATAACACTGCACAGTCCCACTCCACACCAACCTCAGCGAGGTGACATTATTATAACACCGCACAATTGCTCTCCACACCAACCTCAGCGAGGTGACATTATTATAACACTGCACAATCCCACTCCACACCAACCTCAGCGAGGTGACATTATTATAACACTGCACAATCCCACTACACATCAACCTCAGCGAGGTGACATTATTATAACACTGCACAGTCCCACTCCACACCAACCTCAGCGAGGTGACATTATTGTAACACCGCACAATTGCTCTCCACACCAACCTCAGCGAGGTGACATTATTGTAACACCGCACAAT
>Ga0163144_10002058_pt1 | contig 46916 bp, 44 predicted proteins | sample OliLak19BULKMAT1_FD_123175 | JGI IMG/M metagenome (GOLD analysis project Ga0163144, IMG submission 123175) | Freshwater microbial mat bacterial communities from Lake Vanda, McMurdo Dry Valleys, Antarctica - Oligotrophic Lake LV.19.BULKMAT1 | ecosystem: Environmental > Aquatic > Freshwater >... | reverse complement strand
TCGACACTGCCCAGATAGCGACGCCGTTCAGGACTATACCGGATTTCGGGGGGGGGCAAGATAAATTTTTTGGATTCTTCGATTATTTTGACCCATTGCGATTTCTTTGTGAAACGCACGGGTCGCAAATCCTTGTCTCGCAAAATATTATGACTCGTCACTCTTCAAAAGCACAGAATTCGTTTCAGGCGTTCGAGCGGAAGGACGGCATAGTCATGTTTGTCTCCTCGGCATCCTCGGCACCAAACGGGCCGTTCACGAACGCATCGTTATCTATGCGGACTTCCCGGAAAGACCGGGAACGTCTGACGCTTGAATTTGCTGGCCAATCGCGCCGGCGGCGAGTCGGTCGAACTCCGCTAGTCCCCCGTTCCCCGATTCGCCGGGCTTGGTACACTACAGGAATCCTTTCCACAAGTGGGCCGGAGGCGACATGGCGGAGCCGTATACCATCGTGGTGGGTTTGGAAGTCCACGTCCAACTCCTCACCAAAACGAAGCTTTTCTGCGGCTGCCGCAACCAGTTCGGGCTGCCGCCGAACTCCGCGACCTGCCCGGTCTGTCTCGGTATGCCGGGTGCCCTGCCGGTGATGAACCGCAAGGCCTTCGACCTATCGCTCAAGGCGGCACTCGCCCTGAACTGCGGCATCGCCGGCTTCACCAAGTGGGACCGCAAGAACTATTACTACCCCGACCTGCCGAAGAACTTCCAGACCAGCCAATACGACCTGCCGTTCAGCCACGACGGCCACCTGGAAGTGAACGTCCACCCGGACCCGAAGAAGGGTTACACGGGCAAGGTCGTCCGCATCATTCGCGCGCACCTGGAAGAGGACGCGGGCAAGAGCATGCACGACGACAGCGGCAAAGGGGGCGACAGCAAGGTCGATCTCAACCGCGTCGGCACGCCGCTCTTGGAGATTGTCTCGCACCCGGACATCCGCACGCCGGAGGAGGCGATCGCCTACCTCGAAGAACTGCGGCTGATGCTCCGCGAACTCGGGGTGAGCGACTGCGAAATGCAGGAAGGCTCGCTGCGCTGCGACGCCAACGTCAACATCCACGTGCCCCAAGCCGACGGCACCGTGCATGCCACGCCGCTGGTCGAGATCAAGAACCTGAACAGCTTCCGCAGCGTCGGCCGGGCGATTTCCTTCGAAGCGAAACGTCATTTCGACGAGTATCGAAAGAACCCGACGGGTTTCCGCATCGATAAGCTGTTGAAGACCACCGCCGGCTGGGACGACCCCAAGGGCGTGACCGTCGTCCAACGTCACAAGGAAGATGCCGCCGACTATCGCTACTTCCCGGAACCGGACCTGGTTCCCGTGATCGTGAGTGAAGAGCAGATCGCCGCCGTGCGTGCCGCGATGGGTGAGTTGCCCGCCCAGCAACGCGCCCGCCTGCAGGCCCAATACGGTGTGACGATGTACGACGCGGAAGTGCTCGCCGCCAAGGGCAGGCCGATGGTCGCCTACTTCGAGCAGGTGGCCGAGTTGCTGAAGGACGGCAAAGCCGCCGCAAACCGGCTGAGCGATCTCGTGTTCCCCACCTTGACCGAACGCCGGGAAGACATCGCCGACTTCCCGCTGAACGCCGAGGCTTTTGCCGGCTTCATCGTCGCCACGGCCGCCCTGCCGAAGCAGACCCGGCTCGACGTCTTCAAGCTGATGCTCGACAAGGGCATCGACCTGACCGAGGCGAAGAAACTTGCCGGTGTGCAGGAAATCGACGAGTCCGCACTGCGTGAAGCCGTGAAGGCCGCCATCGCCGCCAACCCCAAGGCCGTTGCCGACTTCCAAGCCGGCAAGGATCAGGCGAAGATGTCGATCCTCGGTGCCGTGATGAAAGCCAACAAAGGTGCCCCCAACGATCTGGTCCGCAAATTGCTGGACGAGGAGTTGACCCGGTAGACCGTCGGCCATCCTCGATCCGTTCACATCGCAAAAGCTGCGGGCGCTTCAAGCGAATGACTTCGGTGACCGCCGCAGCCCACCCGGAGATGCCTTTCCCATGACCGACGGCCGCAACGACCGCGACGGAACCGATCCGTCGCCGCAACTCGAAACCATGGCCGAGCGGCTGGCCCGGCTGGAGAAGCAATTGGCTGCGGCGCCGAGTCAGTCTCTGCTCGAAGAGCAATTGGCGGAGCGGGTCATGACCAAACTGAACGAACGATTGACGGCCTACCCGCAGCTCCCCGCCGGTCCGGCGCCCGCCGGATATACCGCGAGCCATGCACCGACGCTTGCCGGGTTGCTGACCGCCGCGGCGTTGTCCGGCACAGCCCACGCCGGTTACAAAAGCTGGCTGCCGTCCCTGCGCGAATTTCCGCTCATGGCCCGGCTCTACTTCGACGCCCGCTATCGCGTCAGCCGACTGGCTCAACTTGCCGTTCCGGCGATTCTTGCGGCGATGGTGTTCAACTACGTCTTTTTCACGCAGTTGTTCATCAGCATTCCGATTGTCTCGCCGATCGTCGAGCGGCTGCTGCTCGTGATGCTTGCGGTGGTCCTGTATAAGGTGCTGAGTCGGGAAGCAGGCCGCTATGCCGAAGTCTTGAGCTACCTATCCCGTTCCCAAGGAAAGTCGCCGTGATCCGCCTCGGAGTGAACATCGACCACGTGGCCACCCTGCGACAAGCCCGCCGAGCCGCCGAGCCGGACCCCGTCGCCGCCGCCGTGCTCGCCGAACTCGGCGGAGCGGACGGCATCACCATCCACCTCCGCGAAGACCGCCGGCACATACAGGATCGCGATGTTTACGTCCTGAAGGACACGGTGCGGACGCGACTGAATCTGGAGATGGCGACCGCCGAGGAAATCATCCTCATCGCCCTGAATGTGAAGCCGCACGAAGTCACCATAGTCCCTGAAAAGCGCGCCGAACTGACCACCGAGGGTGGACTGGACATTGTCGCCCATCGCGCCGCCGTGCAGCCGGCCATCGAGCGACTTAAAGCCGTTGGCATTCACGTATCGCTCTTCATCGACCCGGACCGGACGCAACTCGACATGGCCAAGGAACTCGGAGCCGACGCCATCGAGTTCCAAACCGCGAGCTACTCCGAAGCAACAACTCCCGCCGCGCTTGCAGACGAACTCGCCAAACTCCGTACCGCCACGGCCCATGCCGTTGACCTCGGCCTGCACGCCCACATGGGCCACGGCCTGAACTACACGAACGTACAGGCCATCACCCGGATCCCCGGCGTTCAGGAACTCAACATCGGCCACAGCATCATCAGCCGCGCAGTACTTGTGGGGATGATCCAAGCCGTCAAGGACATGAAGCAGGCGATGAGGATGTAACAGAAGGAGAGGAAACATGGCCGGCGCGTTGACAACGTACGCCGTGCTGTGGTGGGCGCGGCGCAACAAGGAAGAGATTCACGGTAAGCTTCAAGGCTTGTGGAGTTGGTACCGCAACACCCCGACAACAACTGAGCCGTCGCCAAAGCCCATCCTGATCTTGGGACCTGGCGGAGTCGGCAATACGACACTTTCCCGCATCCTCGCCGGCCAAACCGACTGGCTGCTCGACTCGCCGATCCGCAAAAGTTGCGAAAAGAGATCGTCTACGGCTGCCTAACCATTGCCAACTTCAAGACCGACGACGGTAAAGTGCTCCGCAAAAAACGCGGAAGGTTACGACCACCGGCTTCAAATCGAGTCGGTTCGTAGAATGCTCCAGACTTTCGACGCACTGCGAACTTGGGAGGGCGACCAATGACCGCGATTGAAACTGAGCTCGACCATGCCTCTGCTGCTCTGGAAGTTGCCGATGTTCGCCCGCGTGGCGGCGAATATCTGGAAGCCCTACAAGAAATCGCTCAATGCCGCCGTCAGCAACATCACGCCTTTGATTTCCCCGTTCGATGGGCTGTAGTCTTCCTTTCGCGCAGTCACTAGGACGTCTTGCCATGAATAATCTTGATAATGACGACGATCGCTTTCGCCCGGCGCGGTTGCCTGTGCGGGTTGTGGCTTCGGCGGTGGAAGCGATCCTTCGCGAGGGGGACAACGGCGTCGGCCGGCCGGTGGTCGTCGCGCCGTTGGATCCGTTGACGGCGAAGGATCATCGGGCCATCGTCGCCGAGGCCAGGGCCGAGGCGGCGCAGGCGGAGGCGGAAGCTGAGGAACTGCTGGCCGGCGACCCGGCCGCGTTCGGTTGGCTGTCGTGGTTCGCCGGGCCGCTGGCCGGGGCGTTGCTGCTCGGCGGCTTTGGGGTCTTGGGGCTGTTTCTCTATTCGCAAGTGCTCACGATCCTGGCGAACATCGCGGTGCAGCCGCCGTGGGCGCAGATCGCGGGGTACGTCGGCCTGGGCATCCTCGCTGCGGCGGTTTTGTTCGCCATGTTGCGGTTCGGTCTGCTGTATGCGAAATTGCGCCGCAACAAGCAGCTTCGCCTTGCCGGGCTGGAAGAATTGCAGGCACGCACCCGGCTTCGGCACCTCGCTGCCGGCAAGATCGACGAAGCCCGCACACTGCTGACGGCCTATGTGACGACCTTCCCGATGACGACCGAGCGCGACCGCAAGCGGCTCCGCAAAGTCGGCTTCACGGACGAAGCCTCGGCGAAGTTGAAGCTCGCCCAGCGGGATCTGACCGATGCTGCGGCGTTGGGGTCGTCGGTCGAATGGTTCGAACAGTTCCGCAGTCGGTTCCAGACCGAGTTGGACGCGGTTGCCGAGGAACGCATCCGCTACTGGGCCAACCGCGCCATGCTCGTCACCGCCGCATCGCCCAACAACCTGGTCGACAGCGTCGCCACGCTCTACTTCAGCTTCGCCTTGTTGCAGGATTTGTGCGTCGTCTACAACCTGCGTGCAGGCCGCACGGGTACCGCCGTGCTGCTCGGGCGCGTCTTCTTCAACGCCTATCTCGCCGGGCAGATGAACGACCTCGAAGGTCTCATCGAACAACAAGCCGACCACGCCTTCGATCAGGCCTTTCAGATGGTCGGCATCGGCGTCAGTTCCGGCATTGCCGGCAAGTTTCTCGGTAAGGTCGGCGCGAAGGCGACCACCGGCTACCTGAACCGCCTCCTGCTGATGCGCCTTGGCCGCTACTCCTGCCGATTGTTGCGGCCGACGAAGTGATTCGCAGGTATCGCCATGCTCGATCGCCCGAAATGCACTGAACCCACCCGTCTCCGCGTGCCGATACTCCACGGCATACCCGAGCAGGAGGCACGACGATGCACCTTCGCAAGTTCACTTTGGCCGTGACGATTCTTTCCGGCGGCTCTTCGGCGTTCGCGCAATTGCCGAAGGCTGAGGAACTCCTGGCCCGCAAGCCGATTCAGGCGGTCTCGGTCAGTACGCCGACGGCGGCCGAGCTGGAGACCTGCAAGGTGGAAGCGGCCAATTATCCCAAGCCCGCGAGCGGCGCGGCACCGACGGGCATCATCGTCAAGGACGGCCAAGGCCGGATCCTGCGCCAATTCATCGACACGACCGGCTCGGGCAAACCAAACCTCGTCTACTTTTACCATAACGGAACCGAGGCGTATCGCGAGATCGACGCCAACGGCAACGGCAAGCCGGACCAATACCGCTGGCTCGGCGTCAACGGCGGCAAGTGGGGATCGGACACCAACGAGGACGGCAGCATCGACCAATGGTTCGTCCTCTCCGCCGAGGAACTGAGCCAGGAAGTCTTCGCCGCGATGCAGACGAAAAACGCCAAGCGCCTCGAAGTGCTGTTTCCGACCGAGGCGGAGCTGAAGTCGCTGAATCTTCCGGCCGTCGAGATCGAGAAGATCCGCCGCAGCACGACCGGCGCCGTCAAGAAGATGACCGAGGCGGCCACGTCACTCAACGTCACCGACAAATCGAAGTGGGTGCATCTGGAATGCGGCCTGCCCACGGTCGTCGCCTCGGACACCTTCGGCGGTAGGGACGACTTCACGAAACAGACGTCTGCTGTGGTGCTCTTCGAGAACGGCGACGGCAAAACCGCCGGTGTCTTCACACTCGGCGAGATCGTGCAGCTCGGCAAGGTCTGGAAGCTGATCGACGGCCCGTCGCCGGGGGCCGGCAACTCGACGGGCACGAGCAGCGGCGACAGTGCCGGCATCGTCGTCCCGCCGGAAGCGCGGCCGATTCTGGAACAACTGGCCGCCGTAAGGCCGGCGTCCGCCCCGGCGGACATGGCCCGCTACCACGCCGAGCGTGCGACCCTTCTGGAGAAGATCGCAGCGGTCACCACCGGCGAGAATCAGCAGCCGTGGTTGAAGCAGGTCATTGATGCGCACGCCGCCCGGGTCGAATCGGCCCCGGCCGACGCGGCCGCGATGACGGTGCTCCGGACGTGGTCCGCGAACATCGAGAAGGACCATCGCGGCACCGGGGCCGCCGGCTACGCCGCCTTTCGCACGCTGACGGCCGAGTACACGGTGAAAATGGCGGCGGCGGACGAGAAGTCCGTCCGGGACGTCCAGAAGTGGTGGCGCGATCAACTCGATACCTTTATCGTCAAGTACCCGACCGCCGAGGACACCGCCGAAGCGATGATGCGTTTGGGCGTCGGCCACGAATACGTCGGCCGGGATGGCGAAGCGGCCGCGAAGGCGACCTACGAAAAACTCGCCGTCACCTTCCCGAATCATCCGCATGCCGCCAAGGCCCGGGGTGCCGTTGCCCGGCTTGCGAGCGACGGCAAAGCCTTCAACCTGCCGCAGGCGAGCATGCTGGACGGCAAGCCGTTCTCGGCGAATGAACTCGCGGGCAAGCCGACGCTGGTGGTCTATTGGGGCAACCTCTACCGCGACCCGACCGGCGAAGCCCGCGTGGTCGAGAACATCAAGGCCCTCGCGGAACTGGTGAAGCTTTACGGGGATAAAGGCTTCCGCATCGTCACCATCAGTGTGGACGACGAACCGGCACGTGCAGTGCAGGCGCTCAACGCCGCCGGTGGCTTGCCGGGCATACACCTGCACCTCCCCGGGGGGCTGGACCGTTCACCTCTGGCGGTCGCCTACGGCATCCAATTCCTGCCGCATGCGTTCCTGCTCGCCAAGGATGGCACCGTGGTCAACCGCAACGCCCAAGTCGGCCCGCCGCTCAAGGATGAAATCGAAAAGCTGCTGAAGTAGGTTTGCCATGCCCACCTTCCCCGTGCAACGCTGGTCCGCCGAAGGCTGTGAAACCGTCGAGGACCACGTTGCGGAGGAAGAGCCGCTCGCCGTGGAATTGCGGCACGGACCCGTGGCGGAACGCAAGCGGTCCCCGGCGACCACCACGATGCGGACACCGGGCCACGACGCCGACCTCGCCGTCGGCTGGCTCTACACCGAGCGACATATCGGCATGGCCGCCGATGTCATCGGCATCGTCCAAGTGGAACCGAACCTGATCCGCGTCGATCTCCATCCCGAAGTCGAGATCGATCTCGCGCGATTCGCCCGCGCCGGCTATGCCTCGAGCGCGTGTGGACTCTGCGGGAAAACCCTTCTCGACGTCTGGGAGGACGACCTGCCTAAACTCGCGGCAACGCCGCACATGACGTGGGAACTCGTCACCGCGCTGCCGGCGAAGCTGGCCGCCATGCAGCCCCAGTTCCACCAAACCGGCGGCGTCCACGCAGCCGCCACCTTCAGCGCCGCCGGCGAACTTAGCGCCGTCCGCGAGGACGTCGGTCGGCACAATGCACTGGATAAACTGCTGGGCGCGGCACTCATCGACGACGATCTCGCCGGCCCGATCGTGCTGACCACCGCAAGGGCCGGCTTCGAGTTGGTCCAAAAATGCGCCGTCGCGGGCATCCCCGTCCTGATCGCCGTCGGCGCCCCGACGAGCCTTGCGGTCCAAACCGCTCGCCGTGTTGGGATGACGCTGATTGGCTTTTTGCGTGGGGATCGGTTCAATGTGTATGCTGGAACAATCACCTAGCCTGCCTGCTTCGCTTCATTTCATTTCGCAATCGAAATTCCGCATTCCGCGTCACTGTCCCATGATCGTATCGAAGGCGTGGCGGAGTTCTTCGTAGTTCTGGGGGCGTTCGTCCGCGCTCTTGGCGAGCATCCACAGGCACATGTCGGAGACAAGCGGCGGGATGACTGGGTTCAGTTCGCTCGGGGCTTGCGGGGTCGTGTTGAGGTGGTGGTAAATGACCTGCATGCGATTCTTGTTCTCGAACGGCAGCCGACCCGTGAGGGCTTCGTAGAAGGTCACGCCCAACGAATAGATGTCTGCCCGAAGGTCGACCAAGCCCGCGTCGCGGGCTTGTTCAGGAGCCAGGTACGCAGCAGTGCCGGCGAGCTCGGGGCCGGTTTGGCCTTGGGCGGCGCGGAGGACCGGAGCCTTGGCCAGGCCGAAGTCGATCAGCTTGGCGACCCCGTTGGGGCCGACCAATATATTGTCCGGCTTGATGTCCCGATGTACGAGTCCGGCACGCCACACGGCACCCAGTCCGTCGGCGACCTGAGACACGAGATAGACCGACCACTCGACCGGCAGGGCACCGGCGCCGCGCAGCAATTCGCCCATCGGTGAGCCTTCGACGTACTCCGTGACCAAATACGGCCAGCGTTCGTCGAAGCCGAAGTCGATGAAGCGAACCACGCGCGGATGCTTGACGCGGGACAAGGCTGCGGCTTCGGTACGCATTTGCCGCATCGCGGCGGAGCGATCGTAGACGTTCTCCCAGTTGACGATCTTCATCGCCACCGGGCACTGATTCACTTCGTCCCAACCGCGGAAGACGAAGGCGGAAACGCCGGCGCCGAGCTTATCCTGCAAGACGTACTGGCCGACGCGGTCACCGGGTTGCGGCTGCGGCAGCGGGGCATCGTCGTTTTCCGAAACCTCGGAATGCAGAAAGTCGGTTTCGTTCGGGTCCAACTTGTCCGCCAGGTTCGGCGACACTCGATGGGCGTGCGGAATGGCGGTCGTGCGCGGGGCTCCGTCGCGGATCGTTTCCGCGACGTCCGAACGGACGATCTCGGGTTCCATCGGTGACGCCGGCACGTTCATGGGCAATCGGTTCACTCTCGTTGGTACACTTGGCGCCCGTCTCGAATGCTCGCGCCCGCTTCGCAATCCGCAACCGGACATCGAATCGAAATCCGCTCCGAAATAAAGATTAGCACACGCCGTAGAACCGGGAGAGTTTTTCGCGCAAATAGTCGTGCGTGAAGCTTTCCGGTTTGAGGCCGTCGCCCGTGGCCCGCCGGCACAACTCGGCGGCGCGGAAGCGCCGCCCGCGTCGATGAATGTGCTCCTTGAGCCAACTCGTGAGCGGGGCGAAGTTGCCTGCGGCGATCTGCTCGTCCACACTCGGTAACTTGGACGCAGCGCCGCGAAACTGCGCCGCGTACAAGTTACCGAGTGTGTAGGTGGGAAAGTAGCCAAGCCCGCCAAAGCTCCAGTGGACATCCTGAAGACAGCCCTGATTGTCGCTTGGGACCGCAAGGCCAAAGAGCGCGAGGAAACGGTCGTTCCAGGCACCGGGCAGGTCCGCAACGGCGAGGTCGCCCGTCAGCATGGCCCGTTCCAATTCGAACCGTAAGGCAATGTGCAGGTTGTAGGTCGCTTCGTCCGCCTCGACGCGGATGAAGCTCGGCTTCACGGCGTTGATCGCGAACAGCAAATCGTCCCGGGTCACGTCGTCCAAGGTGCCAGGGAAGGCTTGCTGCAGACGTGGGTAAAAGTGCGTCCAGAACGCTTCGCCGCGGCCGATCTGGTTCTCCCAAAGGCGCGACTGGGACTCGTGGATGCCGAGCGAACAGTAGGCCGCACTCGGGGCGCCGTAGCGCTCCGCGGGCAGGTTTTGCTCGTAGATGCCGTGGCCGGCTTCGTGGAGGACGCCGAAGAACGCTTCGTTGAATTGCCGGGGGTTGTAGCGCGTCGTCAAGCGGCAGTCGCCGGGGCCGATGCCGGAACAGAACGGGTGGGCGGCCGTGTCCAACCGTCCCTCGGTGAAGCGGAAGCCGATCGCCGCGGCGGCACCTTCGGCAAACAGCTTTTGGCGGTCGATGGGGAAGTCGCGATCGAGGATCCCGGGCTTCGGCCTGCGGCCCGAGTCGGCGACGGCACGAATCAAGGGCACCAACTCGGCGGTAAGCGGCGTGAAGATCGTATCGATGTCCGCCGCGGTCGTACCGGGTTCATACTCATCGAGCAGGGCGTCGTAGGGTTCGCCGACAAAGCCCACGGCAGCAGCCTCTTCGCGCTTCAGTTTCAGAATCGATTCGAGATGCGGGCGAAACCGCGCGAAGTCGTTGGCCTGCCGGGCAAGCACCCAAGCCTCCTGCCCCGCCGTCGTCGTCTTGGCCAACTCTTCGACCAGACGCCGCGGCAACTTGGCGGCGCGTTCCACGGTCTTCGTCAGTTCACGAACATCGGCCGCTTCCCACGATTCAGGGTCGGCAACGACTTCGGAACCCCCCACGTCAGCCAGCAGATCCGCCAGCGCCGGATCGACCATGCGGTCGTGGACCAGCGTCGCCAGCAGTGCCGTCTGCTCCCCACGCAAACCAGCCCCGCCCCGCGGCATCATGGTCTGCTGATCCCAGCCCAGGACCGCCGAGCAGGATTGCAGCAGCGTCCACTCCCGGCAACGCCGCATGAGGTCGTCATAGGCATCGCGTGGGGAAGGCATCAGGTTGGGCTCCGAAACACGTTCAGGGAATCTCGACCACCTCGCCGCCGGCTCGCGTGGCGAGTGCCTGCAGGACGGAATCCGCCTCGTATCGCAGAAACCGCACCGAGCCGTCGCAGAAAGCGAAGTTCGCTCCGCCGGAGTGGAGGGACCAATAATGCAGCGCGTGCCATTCGTCCATCGTGTTGCCTTGCTCGAACCGATACGGACCGGGCGGTCGAGTACCCCGCAAGTATGGAGAATCGACTTCGCGCTGAGCCAAAAGCATTCCGCCGGATCCGGAATCATCGATACCGTCTCCCGCGTACCACCAGCCGAGGCGGAAACTGTCCGGCGGCGGCCGTTCGCCGATCATCAACGTTTGCGAAGTGCCGTCGCGGATGTCCGTGAATCGCGTCGCGGAATCGGCATACAGCACGCCCGATGTGATGTTCGGTTTGACGCCCGAATTGCCGACGTAGCTGGTCAGAGCCACGGGGATCGGCGCACCCGGCGGAACGTGCGTCGAACGCACGCGATCATCCGACGGGCACTGATGGGTTTTCACCAGTGCGGCGAAGCCGACGGCATGTTCGATGCGAAACGGAAGCGGCTGAACGGCATAGGCTCGCGCGGCGGCATCGTAAACCGACTGCTGTTCGATCTGAGGAAGAACGTCGAGCATCCAGCCGCTGTAGGCCAGCTTCTGGCCGGAGCGCATCGGTCGATACCCCGTGGGCAGCTTACCCGCGGCGGATTCGTAATTGTTAATCGCCAAACCAAGCTGTTTGACGTTGTTGGTGCATGATGCCCGTGCCGCCGCCTCGCGCACTTTCTGCACCGCCGGGAGCAACAACCCAATCAGCACCGCGATGATGGCGATTACAACCAACAACTCGATCAACGTAAACCCTGGCCGCGACGCGGCCAATTTGGTCCTCAGGTGGCGACGCCATCGATAGCGGAGGCCGAAAAGCAGTGCGACCCCAGCGATAGTGATCAGAAGAATCTTCCAGCGACGACCCAGACCCGGTCCGTACGGATCAGGCAAGCCGTAGTAGGAGAGGTCGAGGCGTTCCGTTGGAAAATCTACGCGTTGGTAATCAGAATAGTTTGCAAGGGATATTGAGTGTGTCAATTTTCCATCGGGCATCATTACAGATGAATAATGTTGATAAATTTCAAGAAGAAGACCGTTATAAATCGAAAGTGATAAAAACTTATACTTGTCATGGACTTTATATGATAGTTTGCTCGTCTCATATGTAGTTTGATAGCTATGCTCAAGTGCGCAATCATACAAATTTTTATCAGTAATTTGAAATCCGCCTATTTTCACTTTATTTTTTTCGAGTAAAAATTCTTTTCTGGTCTTACCGCTCGGATCTGTAACAACATTAGTTACTTTATAATAATTATTATTATTTATATTTGGCACGAGAACGGCTTCATCAATTTTGAGAATTTTAAAATAGCTGCTTGGAAGAAATTTTACCGTTTGGCGGATATCATTAAAGTTCGCCTGAGTAGTATAAATGGGGGATATCGAGACTATACTATAGCTCTTGAGCGGATTTTCGCGGAATAAAACGAATGATCGTTGTGAAGTGCAGATGCACACGTATTGATCTGATTCGGCAATTAATTGGCCTCTACTTAGCCATACCTTAAATGAGACGACTTCCTGCTTCTCGCAGATTTTCAAAAGCTCTGTAGGCGTGGTTTCAGGTTTGCCCAACACATTTGCTGTGGAAATCTTAGCAACAAATGATATACTTTGATCATCAAAGTTGCACACATTTACTTTAGGAACATACATCGTACCTAATATTATCTCTTGTCCATAAGAAAATACAGTAAAAAATAGTGATGAACACGATATGAATAAATATCTCAAGATATCACCTTTGCTACGTAGTGTAAGAGTAGATTGATGAATATTTACATCAATCTACTTTGAATTTTCTCTCCGAACTCGCCTTCGCCCGTTTAGCCGATTGCGATAAGACCGCCAGGTATCGGTGCCGGTCCCGGTCCCGGTCCCGGTGGCGGTGGCGGTGGCAGTGGCGGTTTTCTTCCGCAAACACATTCGATGCCGCCGATGCCCAGAGTCACCCAGGCTCCCGAAGGCTGTATCGTTGGGTCCCATACGTCGCGCAATGCTGTCCACACTTGTGCAAAGCAATCGTTATTTGGATTCCAGCACCATCCATCACAACCGGCTTGCGAAAGTGGATCTCGACTTTCGCAGCCGGCTTGCGAGGTACTCACAAGCCCGGTGACCAGCACGCAGATCACTGCGGCTTTGAACAGGAAACTCTTCGTCATTTCTGCCTCCATGAGGGGACCACGGAACTTATCGCTTCGGCGCTACCGAGCAAACCGCGCTCAGCCGTACGATCGGCTGGGTGGTGGAATCGGTCCAAACTTCGACGCTTCGACTGAACTTTCCCGGTGCGGCATCGCCGGCGACTCGAAAGTTTACCGTGACCGTTGCCGATTCGCCTGCCGGGATCGTTGTGGTCGCGCCGTGGACCATCGTCGAGCAGTCGACCGTGCCCCCCACCAAGCGGACGCTTGCCGAGGTCACGTTTTTCAGCACGATTTCCTTTTTGACGATTTCGCCCGGCACAACCGTGCCGAAATCTGCAATATCGTCGTCCGCCGTTAAGGCGGTCCCAAGAATGAAATGAATGATGGTGGATGTGATGCCGGTGCTTCGACCGACGAAGAATAAACCGCCCAGCAAGATGAATGAAACTAACGCGATTTGAACAGTCCGTCTCCATTCCTGAAATGACGCGATCGGCTTGGCCCAAACCAGCAGTCCCAACGTGACTATGTCTAAGCCAAGCATCCAGTGCGGAGCCACCGGGATTTCGCCGAGGCAACCGCAGCTTGCCACACCGGTCCAACTCAGCCAGGTACTGACGACAGCGAAACCAAAGAATGTCGTTACGATAGCAACCCAAGCATACGTTCGCAGAGAACCGCTCAGCAGCCAGAGACCGAGAATCGTTTCCCAAAAGAACGCTGCCGTTTGCAACCAAGGGGACGAAAGCGAACCGACTTTGGAAACGGAAGAGACGTCGAGACCGTGCAGCTTCAGCCCTGCGGTTGCCAGAAGCAGCACACCGACGGCTGCGGCGACAACTCGCGTTTTAGCAGTTGCGCAATGCTGGGGGGGGGGACGCTCGGCATCATCGTTTCAGCCGCTTCCGGGAACACTTTCATTCGGTAGCCTCCCGCAAAATCGTTTCAAGTCCACTTTTCGTAGAAGGTGGTTAACCGACTTTCCAACGTGCACAAAGCAAATTCCGAAAATTTTCTCGCGCCTTCGTCCCGCTCACACCCCCTTGGCCTGGTCGCGGACTTCGCCCTTGGGGAGGTTCGGGGTCGCCTTCAGGATGGACATCATGTTTTTCTTGTAGGTCTCCACGCCTGGCTGGCCGTAGGGGTTGATGTTGGCCAGGCGGCCTTCGACGACCGTGGCCAACATCAGCATCTGCAGCAGTTGGCCGATGGTGTGCTCGCTGAGCACGGGCAGGATGATGTCGGCGGTCGGGCGGGCGGCCTCGGCGTAGCCTTGGTTGGTGCCCAGGAAGGCGGCTTCGAGAATGTCCGGCAGGCCGCGGCGACTGATCGAATTCAGTTCATCCTCGTTGCGGTCGGACATGCCCACCGTAATGGCCGGATGCTTGGTGGTGCGGACGTAGAGATTGTTGATGAGCTTGTCCCGCGCGCCGTCCTGGTGCTGTTGACCCCGGCTGTGCAGGTCGCGGGTGTAGACGGACGTCAGCGGGGTGGCGCCCTTGCCGTGCTTGCCGAGGGACTCGCTCAGAAGCTGATCGTACCAGAACCCGAGCGATTCGAGCTTCTTGGAATAGACCGCCATCACGCGGGTCGTCTTCTTGTACTCGGTCGTCATCAGGTGATTGACGGCGGCGTATTGCAGCACCGGGTTGCGGTCGAACGGCTCTTCGAGGAAGCGCTTGGTCATCGCCGCTGCGCCGAGCAGCATCGCCCGCACGTCCAGCCCCATGACGGCGGCGGGCAGAAGGCCGACGGGAGTGAAGACGGAGAAGCGGCCGCCGACATCGTCCGGAATGGTCAGGATGTTGTCATCCGTATGGCCTTCGCCTTTGGCGAGGTCGCGCAGCTTGCCCTTGGGGCCGGTGATCGGCACGATGAGTTGCTTGAGGAAGTCCGACTTCGGCCCGTAGAACTTGGCGGCTTCCCCACGCAGCGCACGATAGGCTGCCGCGGTCTCGAGCGTGCCGCCGGATTTGGAAATGACGACGATGCCCCAGCGCTCTTCCGCCAGGTCCGGCTCGACGCAGGTGTTTTCAAGCAGCTCCATCAGATCGGTCAGCGCGTCGTTGTCGACGTTGTTCCCCTCGAAGTACATCCGCGGCCTGCCCATACGGAGCTTGGCGGGCATTTCGTTGTGGTAAGTGTGGCAGAGCGCGTCGAAGAGTGCCTTGGCCCCGAGATAACTGCCGCCGATGCCGAGGACGACAACGCGGTCGGTATTGTCCCGCAGGCGCTGCGACAGGCGGTTGATCTTGCCGAGTTCGGAGCCTTCGCCCTTGCGGCGGAAGCCGTCGAGCAGTTTCTGCGGCAGGTCGATGAAACCGGCCTGCAGCGGGAGCAGTTCGGCAGGCGGATTCTGAAGCTCGCGCTCGGCGGCGACCCGACCGCGCACGGCGTTCAGGATCGCCTTCATCGGCTCCAAGCGTTCGGCCGCGAGGAAGTGCTGGGACTGCAGTTCCGCCAGCGGCGTCCACGGCTCCGGAAGCGGAGCCAAGAGGCGTTTGTAGTCGTACTCGATGTTTTCGTCGGGCAATTGCATGGGAGGTTCCTGCTTCGGCCGTGTCTATGCCCAGGTCCGCGTCGGCGCTTGGCCAACGCAACCGTCGCAACGGTAAGGACTCACGACAAATGTCGCGGATACTGTACGTCTTCGGGCGCGGGTCGTAAACTCGATCCTCATGAACATTCACGAATTGATTCACGAATTGCGCGTACCGTCCAAAACCAAAATCGTCCTGCTCGTCGCGGACGGTCTCGGCGGGCTGCCGATCGTCAAAGGCGGGCTGACGGAACTCGAAACCGCCAACACGCCGAACTTCGACGCCTGCGTCGCCGAGGGCGTCTCCGGGCTGTCGACACCGGTGTTGCCGGGCATCACGCCCGGCAGCGGCCCGGGCCACTTGGCACTCTTCGGCTACGACCCACTGCAGTATCGCATCGGCCGCGGCATCCTCGAAGCCCTCGGCATCAACTTCGCCGTCGGCGCCAAGGACGTCTCGATCCGCGGCAACTTCTGCACCTTGGGCAAGGACGGCACGATCGTCGATCGCCGCGCCGGCAGACCCACCACCAACCGCTGCGTCGAGGTCGTCGAAAAGCTGAAGACGATCGCATTTCCCGGCGTCGAGATTTTCGTCGAACCGGTCAAGGAGCATCGCTTTGTGCTCGTCTTCCGCGGCGACGGCCTCGGCGGCAACGTCAACGACACCGATCCGCAGAACATCGGCGTACCGCCATTGGTCGCCCACGGCGCGGATGCCCCGAGCCAACGCACGGCGGCCGTCGCCAATGAGTTTCTCGCCAAGGCCTTCGAGGTCTTGAAGAACGAACCGGACTGCAACGCCGCCACTCTGCGCGGCTTCGCCACCTATCCGAACATCACGACCTTCCGTGACCTGTACGGCATGAAGGCGGCCGCCATCGCGGTCTACCCGATGTATAAGGGGTTGGCCCGGCTGGTCGGCATGGACATTCTCGATGCAGGCGTCACGCCCGAGTCGCAGGTCGAACGACTCCAAGCCGCCTGGAACGACTACGACTTTTTCTTCCTGCACTACAAGTACACGGACAGCACCGGCGAAGACGGCAACTTCCCGCTCAAAGTGCAGATGATCGAATCGTTGGATAAGATCGTGCCGCAGATCCGCGAACTGAAGCCGGATGTGTTCATCGTCACCGGGGATCACAGCACCCCCAGCAAGTTCCACACGCACAGCTTCCACCCGGTACCCACAGTGATCGTGGCGGACACCGTTCGGCCGGACGGGTTGAACAAATTCGGCGAAAGGGACTGTCTGAAGGGCGGGCTTGGCCACTTTCAGGCGCAGCACCTCATGTTGCTGGCGATGGCCCACGCGGGCCGCTTCGGCAAGTACGGCGCGTAGTTGATGTGGGGTATCCCGATCGGTTCTACCAGGCGACGTAGCCCAAGCCGCGGGCACACCACATCCCGGCGGCGGCGAGCAGAAGCATCCCGCAGAGCGCGAGCAGGTTCTTGACCGGCGGTGCCGTCACACCGTGACCGAGGGGGCCGAGCAGGCTCAGGAACGTCTCAATCGTCCAGTTGCAGGCGAACAGCGGCCAAGCCAACACCGGCACCGACTCTTCGGTGCCCCTGGGGATGCTGAGGGGCACCGGCTCGGATGGAACTTTCGAGAGTTCGATCGGGGCGGTTGCGGGCGGAGGCATCGGCACCTTGGCGACGACCGGCGGCGCATCGACTCCGCGGAGCGTCCGCGGCTCGATCTCGACATTCGGCATTCGGGGCGGTGGGCCGAACAACGGCACCGAGGTCGGGCGATCGACGACTTCCGCCGCCACTTCCACCTGGGGCGGGCGGGCGGGAATCGAGTAACTGACCGGCATGGAAGCCGGCTTCCATGCCACCGGCTCCAAGAGTACCTGCGGAGCCTGCAGAGTCGCGGGCAAACTCGGGGCCGGGTGCGGCGTGTCGATCCGCCACTTCTGCGCTGCGGTAGTCGCGGGCACGACAGCCGGTTTGACTTCAACCGCTCCGGAGCCGTTGAGCGGCAGCGCGAGCATCCGCTGGAGCAGCGCGTCGAGTTCGTCGAGTTGATGGCGGGTCAGGTCGCTTGGGTTGGGCACGGCCGCCATGACGGGAATCCTTCCGGAAGGCGCGAATCTTCAATCGGTCCGATGGTACGCCGGCCGAAACGGCATGAAAAGGCCAATTTTCACATCCAGACCAAGCTGCTGCCGAAGCGAGCAGCCGCAGCCGTGCGGACGTCGTCGCCGACGGAGTTATAGGCAAGCTCGATGCGTTCGGGTCGGCCGACGTCCGGGGCTTCGTCGAGCAGGTGAAGGATCCCGGCTTCGGTGATGCCGCAGTTGCGAAGTCGAAGCACGTGCAGCGTGCGCCACAGTTCCGAGGCGGCCAAGAGTCGCAAGGCGTCGTCGCCCAGTCGGCGGTCCGAAAGGTCGAGAACCTGCAATCGGCGGGCTGCAGGCACGACGAGCAGTTCGTGGAACTCGGCCAGGTTAGCGCGGGTTACCCGCAGTTCGGTCGCCGGTGTTCGCTCGAAAAGGCGCTCGGCCTTCCAACAGAAGATCGTTGCGGGCATCCAGACGATCTCGACGAAGCCGCGACGGAACAGGCCGTGGGTGCCGGGGTTCTGCAGAGCTTCGCCTTTTCGCCGCAGCGGGGCCAACCAATGCTGGGCATGCTTGGTTCGCAGACGTTCTTCAAGTGCCGCCAATTCCTGAAGCCGCGGGCCGGCCGCCGTCCCAGCTTCGATCTGTATGCGGATGAAGTCAGCTCGGGCAGCCTGCGTCGGCTCGTCCGCATCCTGCAGATAATCGGCGTAGATCAGGCGCGGAAGATCGGCGGTCGGATCCGCGATTACGGCGGCAAGCAAGGCATCGTGATCGCTTCCCATATGTCGGCATTGTAGGACCGCATCAGCGGTGTCGATGGGTGCCGATGAATGTCTCGGATCGGCAACATCGACGCCACTCAAGCTGAAAATTTCGACCGGATGCAAGTTGACCGACACTTCCTGGACACGATTTTTGAGGACGGACAGTCGAGTTTGACCTTGGCAATTGCGTTGGTAACGTGGATTTTGAGACTCGGACGATGCGACTCATCCGATCTTTAAGTGGAAAGAGAAAAATTACCGATGCGGCTTCAGTTTATTCTTGCCTCGACGTAATGACCTGCTAGGCTATTGTCGTCGGACAAGAAACGTCCGGCTAACCCTCCATCAAGAAACTCAGGAGAGAGAGCTATGAAGTTTAAGTTGAATCTTCAGCAACTGGAAAAGCGTGAGAATCCGGACATCAGCGGCCCTATCATCGACCCGTTGAACCCGCCTCCGTACTACCCGCCCCGGCCGGCTCCGGCTCCTGTTATCCCGCCTGGCGAAACGTTACCGCCGCGACCGCACGGCCCGGGCTAAACAACCCGATACGATGCTGCACAAAATGAAGAAAGCCCCGGCGAACCAAGGTTCGCCGGGGCTTTCTGTGTTATCTGGGGATGCGTCACGCCGTGACGGTCCGCGGGTCTTCGATCAGGCCGGTCAACGCCGAAGCGGCAACGGTCAGCGGCGATGCCAAGAAGACCTGGGCTTCCTTGTGGCCCATGCGGCCGGGAAAGTTACGGTTGGTCGTGCTGATGCAGGAAATCGGCGCGTTCAAACGGCCGAAGGTATCCGAAGGCCCACCGAGGCAGGCCGCACACGACGCATCGCCGATCTTCGCACCGGCATTCAGGAAGATGTTGCGGAGGGACACGCCGTCGATCAGTTCGGTGTCCAGCCCGCGGGCCACTTCGGTCGTCGCCGGAACCACGAAGGTGTCGATCTTCACCACCTTACCCTTCAGGATCCCTGCAGCCGCACGGAAATCGGTCAGCTTGCCACCGGTACAGCTGCCGATGTAGGCCCGGTCGAGACGCGTGCCGCGGACTTCGGAGACGTTGGCTTTGTTGTCCGGCGAGTGCGGCTTGGCGACGATCGGCTCCATCTTGGAAACGTCGTAGACCTTTTCGTAAATGTACTTGGCCCCGGCATCCTGCTTCAGCACTGCGAACGGCTTGTTGCCGGACTTGTGAGCGCGACTGTTGACGAAGTCGATCGTCACCTGATCCGGCGCGATGCAGCCGTTCTTGCCGCCGGCTTCGATGGCCATGTTGCAAAGGGTCATCCGTTCCTCAATGTTCAACGCATACAGCCCGTCGCCGTCGAACTCCATCGCACGATACGTCGCCCCATCGACGCCGATATCCCCGATGACCGCGAGGATCAGATCCTTGGCCATGAGGTAAGGCGGCATCTTCCCGTGAAAGACGAAGCGCATCGTCGGCGGAACTTTGAGCCAGGTCTTGCCGGTGCCCATCACAAAGCCCGCGTCGGTATTGCCGACGCCGGTGGCGAACTGTCCGAAGGCCCCGGCGGTGCAGGTGTGGCTGTCGGTGCCGAGCAGCACTTCGCCGGGCCGGGTGTGGCCTTCTTCGGGCAGCGCAATGTGGCAGACGCCCTTGTAGGAATCGGTGCCCACGTCGTAGAAGTAGGGCAGATTCTGCTCCTTGGCGAAATCGCGCAGGACATCGACGTTGCGATTGGCCAGGACGTCGGCCGTGAAGATGTAGTGATCCGGAATGACGACGACTTTGGTGCGGTCCCAAACCTTGGCATCCTTGCCGAAGTGCTTTTTAAAGATTCCGATGGTTCCCGGCCCGCAGACGTCGTGCGTCATGAGCACGTCCACGTTGACCCAGATATTCTGTTCCGGGGTGACGTGGTCGCGGTCGGCGGCCTTGGCGAGAATCTTTTCCGTCAACGTCATCGGGGCGGGCATATCGACTCCGAATCGAACACGGCGAGCGAGATCGGCACACGCCTATTGTAGAACATTGCCGACGGCGCTCAGATCGCGGAGTCTTCGTCGTCCGCGAAGAGCGTTTCCAAAGGCAAGGTGAAGCCGGGCAACACGGTGCCGCCGTCAAGCGTGTCGCTTCGCTCGAGCAGGTTACCCATCTCCGGTGCCGTGTAGACGTGAACGGTTTCCTTCAGCGGATCGACGATCCACACCAACAAACACCCGGCGGCGAAGTATACCTTCCGCTTCCGCTGCATCTCGCCTTTCGTGTTTCCGTCCGAGAGCACTTCCACCGCCAACTCCGGCATCACGGGCATGATGTTGGGCAACTTCTTCCACGAGCCGTTCCACCGGGATTTCGAGTAATAACTGAGATCGGGCAGGCGAAGCTGATTCGGCCCGGTGCGGCCGATCATATCCGCCCCGAGCAACTTCCCGAGTTTTCGATCGATGATGAAGGCCGAGAGGAAGTAGCCGAGATAAGTGGCCATGAATGCGGATCGCACTCCCATGGCTTTCTCCACCAGCGTGCTGTCGATGAGTTCCACGAGACTGTCGCGTTCCGCCAGGAGATCTTCTTCGGTGGCGGTGCCGGGCGTGGGGTTCCAGCGGATGCGTTCGGGTGGGAAGTCCTTCAAGCGTACAAGGACGTCGGCCAGCGTTGAGGCGAAGGGTGCGGCGGTGGTCGTCGGTTCTTCGAGCAGTGTTTCGGTCATGACTTCTCTCCTTGCACTTGCTCTCGGGGATCGTCGAACAGTTTCGCCAACGGCAGCGTGAAACCGGGCAACACCGCCCCGCCGTCGAGGGTGTCCGTTCGGCTTAAAAGCGTCTGATCCATCGGCGATGTATAAACCTGCACCGCAAATCGTATGGGATCGACGATCCAGACCAGATTCACCCCAGCGGCGAAGTATTCGTTGCGTTTCTCTTGCATCTCGCTTTTGGTATTGCCGTCGGAAAGGACTTCGATCGCCAGTTCCGGCATCACCGGCATGATGTTGGGAAGTTCCATCCACGGCCGATCCCAAAGCTTGATCGAGTAGTAGCTGAGGTCCGGCAGGCGAAGTTGATTCGGCCCGACGCGGACGATCATGTCGGCACCGAGCAGGATGCCTAAGTTGTTCGCCTCCACGAAATTCCCCAGCCATAACATCAACCGATATTGCACAAAAGACGCTCGCGCCCCCATCGCCTTCTCCACCAAGGTTCCGTCGATGAGTTCCGCCAGCGTTTCGCGTTCCGCGAGCAGATCCTCTTCCGTCGCCGTGCCCGGTGTCGGCGTGTGAAGGATGCGTTCCGGCGGGTACGCTTCGAGTCGTGAACTCAGCAAAGCAGACGGCGTCTCGAGGACTTCGATCATGATCCATCTCCGTGGCTGCCGACCGGGTCAACCCGATCGCGCAGGTCGTCGAACAGTTTCGCCAACGGCAACGTGAAACCGGGCAACACCGCCCCGCCGTCGAGGGTATCGCCTCGTTTGAGAAGTGTTTGTTGACTGGATGACGTGAAAACCTGAATCGTGAACTTCATCGGATCGACGATCCAAACCAACTCGATGCCCGCGTCGAAGTATTCGCGCCGTTTGCGTTCCATCTCGTCCTTGGTGTTGCCGTCGGACAGCAACTCCACGGCCAATTCCGGCATCACGGCCATGATGTTGGGCAACTCACGGATACGGCCCGGCCAGCGCGTCCACGAGTAAAACCCAGCATCCGGCAGCCGAAGTTGGTTCGGCCCGGTGCGGATGATCATATCCGGCGCGTAGGCAAATCCTCGCGGATGCAGGTCCAGATACATGAAAAGAAATCCGACCAATCGTGCCGCGTAAACGGAGGATTTCGCTCCCATCGCCTTCTCCACGAGCGTGCCGTCGATCAGTTCCACGCCTTTGCTGCCGCGGGCGACGACATCCTCTTCCGTCGCTGTTCCCGGTGTGGGCGTCCACAGGATGCGGTCCGGCGGGTAGTCCTTCAGGCGTTCCAGCACGTCCGCCAACGTCACGGCAAAGGGGGCCGTTGCGGTCCGCGGGTCATCGAGCAGCGTTTCGGTCATGGCGTGTTCCTCCGTCGTCAGTTTACGCGATCCGTACAACGGCATCATCCGCAATCAGGACGACCGTTCATGCCTCATCCCGCGATTACGCCACCCTGCCTGACATCCGAACTTCCCGGCATCGGCGGCCGCATCAAGGTCGAAGTCGCGGACTTCCAGGTCGAGGAAGTGCCCGCCTACGAACCGAGTGGTGTCGGCGAGCACATCTACCTCTGGATCGAGAAGATCGACCTCGGCCCGGAGTTTTTCGCCAAGCGGATCGCCCAAGCCCTCGGCATCGCGCCGATGAACGTGGGCATGGCCGGGCTGAAGGATCGTCGCGGCATCACCCGGCAATGGGTGAGCGTGCCCGCGGCTTGCGAAGCGCTGCTGGGGAAAATCGATGCGGCGGACATTCGCGTTCTGAAAACCGCGCGGCACGGGAACAAGCTGAAGCCGGGGCATCTGCGCGGCAACCGCTTCATCATCGTCGTCCGCGATGCCGACCCGACCAAAGCCGACGCCGCCGAGGCGATCCTGAGCCGCATCCGCACCGAGGGGATGCCGAACTACTACGGCCCGCAGCGCTTCGGCAACGACGGTACCACCGCCGACGTCGGCTTGGAGTGCCTGGCCGGTCGCCGGCCGCGCGGCATGAATTCCTTTCGCTTCAAGTTCGCGTTGTCCGCCGTGCAGTCGCTGCTGTTCAACGACTATCTCGCCCGCAGGTTGCGCGACGGTCTGCTTCGTACGGTGCTTGCGGGCGATGTGATGATGAAGCGGCCCGCAGGTGGCTTGTTCAACGCCGAGGACGTTCCCACGGAGCAAACCCGCTTCGAGGCGGGCGAGACCGTCCCCGGCGGGCCGATGTACGGCTCGCGGATGTACCCAACCCGTTACCTCGCCGCCGAGCGCGAAGCTCAGGTGCTGTTCGCCCACGCGCTTCGCATTGAGGACTTCGACCACTTCGGCAAGCTCGTCAACGGCACCCGCCGGCACACGCTCGTCTTCCCGGACGACCTCATTCATACCTGGGAAGGCCCTACGCTGACGATGGCCTTTACTCTATCCTCCGGCTGCTACGCGACCGTCTTGCTGCACGAGTTGATGAAGTCCAAGACGCCCGAAGTCGTCGAGGAGCCGGTGGGCGAAGAAGCGGTCGATTCGGACTGACCCTAAATTCCCAACGCCTTCCGCTTATCGTGGATGAAGACGAGGTGGTTGTAAATGTGGTTGCCGGCGCCCGTCAGAATGGATTCGAGCGTGACGAGGCCCTTTTCGTTGTGGATGCCTTGCCGGGCGAAGGCTTCGGCGGGGAGCTTGGCGAGCATGACGGCGGTCGCTCCGCGGACGCCTTCGATCAGCTTCAGTTCGGCTTCGAGGTCGCGGTCCTGATAGCTGAGGTGCTCGGAGTACAGGTTTTCGTCCGCGGCCAACAGCAGGGGCTTGGGCATCGCTGCGACCCTCCGGATCCGGTCGGCCAGCACCGGCTCGAAGTCCGCCAGGTGAGCGACGACTTCCAAGGTGCTCCACTTGCCGGGCACCGGTCGGGCCGTGAGTTGTTCCTGCGTCATACCCGCGACGGCCGCCCGCAGTAATGCCGGACCTTGCGAATAGCGTTCGATCAGAGCGTTCATCGGCGTTCCCTTCGTAAAATGTCTTCCCACAGATACCCGGAACCGTCCTCGGAGTCTTACGCATGAGTGCCAAGTTCACCCACGTCGAACAGGTCGAAATGGCCGGGCACATCGTGGACTCCCTGCTTTTGCCTAAAGTGCTCGACGCCATCCTGTCCCGCGGCGGGCAGTACCACATTCAACGCTTCAATCTCGGCGAACGGTCGGACGATGCCAGCAACGCGATGCTGGAAGTGCGGGCCGAAACGGCCGCGAAGCTCGAAGCGATCCTGGCCGAAATTCACCCGCACGGCGCGGTGCCCGTCCACCCGACCGACTGCACGATTGCCCCGGCGGACGTGGTTGGCGCCTTCCCGGACGGCTTCTATTGCTCGACCAATTTCCGCACGCAGATCCGCATGGACGGCGAATGGATCGAAGTCGAAGACCAGGAAATGGATTGCGGCATCGTCGTCGATCCCGAGGGGGCGGCCCGCTGCCTGCCGATGACGGCCGTGCAGTTGGGGGACAACATCGTGGTCGGCCGCAAGGGCCTGCGGGTCTTTCCGCCGGAAGTTGAGATGCGCCGACACGAACTCTTCGAGTTCATGGCCTCGCCGGTATCCAGCGAACGGCCCAAGGCCGTGACCGTCCGCGAGATCGCCGGGGCCATGCGGCGCACCAAAGCGGCCGGCGAGAAGATTCTGCTCGTACTCGGCCCGGCCGTCGTCCACACCGGCGGTGGGGAACTGATCGTCAAACTCGTCCGGCTTGGCTTCGTCCAGGTGGTCTTCACCGGCAATGCCTTCGCGGTTCACGACATGGAACAGGCCTTCTACGGCACCAGCCTCGGCGTGTCGATGGATCACGGCCTTCCCACGGATGAAGGCCACGAGCACCACCTGCGGACGATCAACTCGCTGCGCCGCTTGGGCGGCATCAAACAAGCTGTCGCAACCGGATTGTTGAAGTCGGGTGCCATGTATGAACTGACGACGCACAACATTCCCGCGATCCTTTGCGGCAGCATACGGGACGACGGCCCGCTGCCCGAAGTCATCACCGATGTGCTGGTCGCCCAAAACGAAATGCGGAAGCACGTCCCCGGCGTCGGCTTCTGCCTGATGGTGGCGAGCACGCTCCACAGCATCGCAGTCGGCAACCTCTTGCCCGCTTGGGTGAAAGTCGCCTGCATCGACATCAACCCGGCGGTCGTAACCAAGCTGATGGATCGCGGCACCACCCAAACCGTCGGCATCGTCTCGGACGCGGAGCCGTTCCTGCGCAGCCTCGTGGCGGAGCTGGAGAAAGTGTGAAGGTCTACCCCACCACGGCCCGCACGACTTCTCCGTGGACGTCGGTGAGGCGGTAGTATCGGCCTTGGAATTTGTAGGTCAGCTTCTCATGATCGATGCCCAACAGGTGCAGCAGAGTCGCGTGGATGTCGTGGACGTGGACGGGGTGTTCGGCGACATTGTAGCCGTGGTCGTCGGTGCTGCCATGGGTCACGCCGGGTTTGATGCCGCCACCTGCGAACCACATGGTGAAGCACTTCGGGTGATGGTCTCGGCCATAGTTGCCGGGTGAGAGCTTGCCCTGGGTGTACGCCGTGCGGCCGAACTCGCCGCCCCACACGACCAGCGTGTCGTCCAGCATGCCGAGTCGTTTCAGATCCTGAATCAGGCCCGCACACGGGGCGTCAACGTCGGTGCATTGCCGCTTGATCGCACCCGGCAGGCCGCCGTGTTGGTCCCACCCGGGGTGGTAGAGTTGGATGAAGCGGACGTTGCGCTGGGCCAGTCGCCGGGCGAGCAGACAGTTGGCTGCAAAGGTGCCGGGCTTGGAGACGTCCGGGCCGTAGAGCTTCAAAACGTCCGCCGGTTCCTTGGAAAGGTCCATGACTTCCGGCACGCTCGTCTGCATGCGGTAGGCCATCTCGTATTGTGCGGTGCGGGCAGAGACTTCCGGGTCGTCGGTTGCCTTGGTCTGCTCAGCCTGCAGCTCGGCGAAGCGGTCGAGCATGAGCCGGCGGTTCTCGGGCGAAATGCCGTTCGGGTTCTGCAGATAAAGCACCGGTTCCTTGCCGCTGCGGAACTGCACGCCCTGATGGATGCTCGGCAGGAAGCCGTTGCCCCAGAGCCGGGCATACAGGCCCTGCTCCGCGCGGTCCTTACTGGCTAGCACCACGAACGTGGGGAGGTTCTCGTTGGCGTGGCCGAGACCATAGCTCAGCCACGAGCCGAAGCTCGGCCTGCCCGCGAGTTGATGCCCCGTCTGGAACATCGTGATCGCCGGGTCGTGATTGATCGCTTCGGTGTGGACCGACTTGATGAACGAAAGATCGTCGACCGTCTTCGCCAGATTCGGCCAGAGTTCGCTCAACCACGCACCCGATTTGCCGTGCCGGGCAAACTTGAAGGCCGAGCCGGCGATGGGCAGCGACGACTGATTCCCGGACATGCCGGTGAGCCGTTGGCCCTGCCGCACCGAATCGGGAAGTTCCTTGCCGTGGTCTTCATTCAACTTCGGCTTGTAATCGAATGTTTCCAGATGACTCGGGCCGCCCGCCATGAAGAGATAAATGATGCGCTTGGCCTTGGGCGGATGATGCGGAACTGCAAGCACCCCGCCGCCGGCTTGGGCATCGCGGGCCAGCAGCGTGGAAAGCGCAACACCGCCCAGCCCGAGGGCGGACTGCTGCAGGAACAAACGGCGGTTGGCGGCGGGCAGGATTGTATTCATGGTAAGACGCTCCTCGGCGGGAACGGTATTCTAGCCCAACTGATCCGCCGTCGCCATCAGCGTCCCGTGAACAACACACTGCCGCCGCCCAGAAGCATCTCGAGTTCCTCCACCTGCACGGTCGGGACGTTGACCCAGAATTTCTTGTCCAATTTGAAGTTCGCCGACTTTCCCGTGACATCGCGCACGCTCAGGTAGACCGGGCAGTTGCCGCGCGACCGGCCGAGCACGGAGGCGACGCCGTCGAGTTTGCGCAAGCTTTCCTCGTCGTCCCGATACGGGATGCGGAGCACGATGCCGCGGGTCAGTTCCTGCTTGGCCTCGGCGATCGTCATGATCTTCTGAACGATCACGTCGGACTCGGAGGACCCGTCGCGGCGTTCCACGTGTCCTTCGAAGATGAGGATGGCGTCCTCGACAACCTCATGCTTGTAGCGGTTGTACTCGTCGCTCCAAAGGACGATTTTCGTCTGGCCGGTGAAGTCCTCGCACTTGAAGATCGCGAAGCGCTGCCCGGCATTGCGGCCCACCTTGATGACGCGGGTATCGAAGTTCGTCACCATACCCGCCAAGCGGACTTCCACATTCATGTTCAACTTGTTGATGTGACCCGCATCATGAGTACGGAACCGCCGCAATTGATCGTCGAACTGTGCCAAGGGGTGTGAGGAGATATAAAAGTCGAGTGCCTCTTTTTCGTATTTCAACTTCTCCAATTCGGGCCATTCCTCGACATCCGGAATGCCTTCGCGGAAACTCGAACCGTTAGTGCCGTTGCCGGTTCCACTGTTAGGTTCGTCGTCGCCGAACATGTCGAGCAGGCTCTTCTGGCCGCGGCGGCGATCCTCGACCTTATCGTCGGCCGCCTGCACCGCGCGCGGCAGGGCGAGCAGCGAACCGGCCCGCTTGCCGGCACCGAAGCAGTCCATCCCCCCGGCCTTGATGATCCTTTCGATGGCCGCCTTGCCGACGGTGCGGAGATCGACGCGCTCGCAGAAATCGAACAGATCGCGGAACTGAGTTCCGGCCGTTCGCGCCCGCACGATCTCCTCGGAAGCACCCCGGCCGAGGCCCTTGATCGCCGTCAGGCCGAAGACGATCTTGCCGCGGACCACGTCGAAATCGGGCCGGCCCTTGTTCACGTCCGGCGGGAGCACATCGACGCCCATCTTTCGGGCGTCGGCAATGTGATCGACGAGCATGTCCCGCTTGTTGCCGTCATCGATCTCACTGGAAAGAAGTGCCGCCATGAATTCGGCAGGATAATAGTGTTTTAGATACGCCGTCTGATAGGTCACTTGAGCATAGGCGGCACTGTGGGACTTGTTGAAGCCGTAGCCGCCGAACTTGACGATCTGGCCGAAGATTTCTTCAGCCTTCTCGGCACTCATGCCTTGGGCCGTGGCTCCGGCAATGAAGTCGATCTTCCGGGCGTCAATGATGTCTTCTTTTTTCTTGCTGATGGCTTTAATACAGGCATAGGCGCTCGACAGCTCGATGCCCCCCATGCGGTTCAACATCCGCATCACCTGTTCCTGATACACCATCACGCCGTAGGTTTCACTCAGCACCTCCTGCATGATCGGGTGAGGATAATCCGGCTTCTTACGCCCGTGCTTGCATTCGATGTATTCATCGACCATACCGCCCTCGAGCGGACCCGGCCGGTAGAGCGCCGTGCAGGCGATGATGTCCCGGAAGCTGTCCGGCTTCATGCGCTTCAGCAGTTCGCGGATGCCTTCGCTCTCGAACTGGAAGACCCCTTTGGCGTCCCCCCGCTGAAGCAGTTCGAAGGTCGGCTTGTCGTCGAGCGGCAGCTTGAAGAGGTCGATGTCCAAACCGCGCGTTCGCTTGATGAGCCGCAGCGCGTTGTCCAAAAGCGTCAGCGTCCGCAGGCCCAGGAAGTCCATCTTCAAGAGGCCGACTTTTTCGATGTCGCCCATTTCCCACTGGGTGGTGACGGCGGCATCGGCTCCGCTCTTGTCGCCGTCGTCTCCCTTGCGGGTCGCCCGCTGTACCGGCACGAAGTCCGTAATCGGCCCGTTGGCGATGACGACGCCGGCCGCATGCGTGCCCACGCCGCGGTTCATTCCCTCGAGTTTGCGGGCGATGTCGACCCATTGTCTTGAGATGATGTCCTGGTCGTATTCCGTGCGGAAATCGGGCGACTGTTCCAGTGCATCCTTCAGTGTGAGCGCAATGGCACCCTTCATAGGCACCAGCTTGCACATCCGATTGACTTTCTCCAGCGGAATATCCAGAACCCGGCCGACGTCCTTCAGGGCTGCCTTCGCGGCGAGCGTTCCGAAAGTACCGATCTGGGCGACCGAGTCGCGGCCGTATTTCTCCTTCACGTACTGGATGACGCGCTCGCGCCGCTCCTGGCAGAAGTCGATGTCGATATCGGGCGCCTCGCTGCGGTTCGGGTCGAGGAATCGCTCGAACAGCAGGTCGTACTCCAGCGGGTCGATATGGCTGAGGTACAGCAGGAAGCAGACCACCGCGCCGCAGCCCGACCCCCGTGCCGAGCAGGGGATGCCCTCCTGCCGGGCAAAGCGGACGAAATCCCAGACGATCAGAAAGTAGCCCGCGAAGCCCATCCGTTCGATGATGCCGAGTTCGTGGTCGAGTCGGTCCAGCACATCCTGGCGGTCGTCGCTGCCGTAGCGGTCCTTCATTCCCTGCAGGCACAGATGGCGCAGGTACGCTTCCGGTGTGTACGGCTCCGGCTGCTTGAAGATCGGGAAGTGGCGTTGTTTGAAGTCGATGTGGATGTCGACGCCGTCCGCGATCTGCTGGCTGCGGGCAACCGCATCCTCGAAGCCGGGGAACAGCCGATACATGTCTTCCGGGCTGCGGACGTAGTACGGGTTCGGCATCGAGCCTTCGGGGTACTGACGCTTGCGCGGATCGCGCTTCCGTCCGGTGTTGATGCAGAAGAGCACGTCGTGGGCTTCGGCATCCTCGGCACACAAATAATGCGCGTCCGCCGTGGCCACAAGCGGGATGCCGAGCTTGGTCGCGATGTCGACCGCCACGGGCGTGCAGACGTCCTGCAGGTCGATGCCGTTGTTTTGAATTTCGATGTAAAAGTCGTTGCCGAAGACCTTGTGATACCACTTGGCGAGCTTCAACGCCTCGTCCTCGCGGCCTTTCAGAATGTGTTGATTGAATTCGCCGGCGAGGCAACCCGACAGGCAGATCAGCCCTTCGGAATACTGCGCGAGGATGTCGCGGTCGATCCGCGGGTTGTAGTAGAACCCTTCGAGAAACGCGATCGACGAGAGCTTGATGAGGTTCTTGAAGCCGACGTTGTTCTTCGCCAACAAGGTCAGGTGCGAATAGGCCTCGCCCTGCCGGGCCGCCTTTTTCTCGCGGCGGTCCCCGGGGGCGACGTAGGCCTCGTAACCGATGACCGGGTTGATGCCGTTCTCTTTGCAGGTCCGATAGAACTCGATCGCCCCGTAAAGGTTGCCGTGGTCCGTAACCGCAAGCGACGACATGCCGAGCTTCTTGGTCTGCTTGACCAGCTCGGGAATCTTGTTGGCCCCGTCGAGGAGCGAGTAATGGGTGTGCAAATGCAGGTGGCAAAACGAGCGTGCGGCCATGAACGACGAACCTCGGCAACGGGATACCGCTAGTTTATCGCCGCCGGCGGGGAGGTCGGCGAAGAACTTCAGGCTACGCCCATTCTGTCGCCATCCGCGTTGGTGCTACTGGAAGTCGTCACTGCAGCGGCCACCATCCCGATGAACAGAATCCGGTTCGACGTGCTTCGGAACAAGGTCGCTCATATGTCACTGTGCCAGTTGAGTAATACTCACCTTATAACCCGCAGTCGGCCGGCACCTCGACATGCTCACCCCGTATGCGCAGATGTGCCGCTGCCGCCTCAGCCTGCTCGACACCCGAGAACTCGAACGTCAAGCAAACCGCGCCGCCGGGCTGTTCCGCCGCTTCCCGATAGTCCAGTTGACCGCCATGCGAGACAACACACTCCGTCACCCGGTTCTCGCGTGCGGTATCCACCGGCTCCCGACAGCAGACTTCCAGCATGGTGGACATGGCACTTCGATCCTCACTGGTACTCATACCCCAAGTGAAACGTCACCCGGCCGTCGGGCAGTTTTCGGATGTTCGTGAGGAACACGTCGAAGCCGCCGCCGAGTTGGCTTTTGCTGCTGGGCGTGGTGCTGGGGGTGAACGCATTGTTACCCGGGGCCGGGTAGGGAACGGCGCCCAGGTACATCCGCGGGCCCGTCGGCCCACTGACGCCGTGGGCTTCCTCCAGGAAGACGCGTTGCGTACTGTTGTTCGGCAGCACGCGCCAGATCAGCAGGCCCTCGGCCGGCAGTTCGGCATCGAAGCCTTTCTTCTTGCGGTTCTCGACGAGGAAATATTCGCTGCCGTCCTGACGGACGAGAATCTTCAGGCACTCGGCCGGGTTATCCTCAATGGGGGAGAGCACGATCTTCTGTTTGACGCGCGGGTCGATCACCTTGGGCTGCACCCAGCCGAGTTGGTCCTTGCTCCAGACGCTGAAGTGCTGCGGTCGGCCTTGGCCGTTTTGTTGGCTCATCGCGCACCACGGGCCGACGCCTTCCATACCGGGGACTTCCGGGCGGGCGTACAGGTCCGGCAGGCCGAGCATGTGGCCGAACTCGTGGCAAAAGACGCTGATGTCGTTCATGCTTTCGCCCCCCTCCTGCACGATGAAGTAGGGCCACCGCTTGCCGTTGTGCGTGACACTCGCGCGGTGCGGCCAGTACAATCCTCCGCGTGTGGTGTTGACGCGGCCACCGGCGTAGATGAAGAAGACGCCGTCGTAGTCCTTGAGGGAATCCTTGCCGTCCTTGGCGAGCAGTTTGTCCATCGCCTCGGTCAGCAGCTTGGTTTTTTCGCCGGTGCTCGTACCGCTGCCGCTGGAGTACTCCGCCCGCTTCTTGGACACTTCGACCCAGCCCACGAACTTCCCTTCGACGTTGAATTTGCCGTAGGAAATCTCGCGGTAATAGTCGGCCATACTGCCGAAGACGCGCCGGCCCGTAGCGGATTTGTCGTTGTACTTGCCGACGCTGAACATCGACGCTTCCCAGTCGTCGTCCTTGATTTTCCCGTTGTGCTTCACGTCCGGGTATTCGACGCCGATGATGGCGAGCTTGTAGCCGGGCTTCTTCCAAGCGGAGGGCAAGCGGTCGTCCCACCCGACCATCCGGCCGCCGGCGCCCGCGGGCGCCGGGTCGGCCTGCAGGAAGACCCGAAGTTCCATTTGCTCTTTACCCCGAAGCAGGATCACCCGCACGGCATCGCCGGGTTTTTTCGTTGCGATCACGTCGCGGATGCCGACATCGTTCTTGAGTTCCGTATCGTCGATCTTCAGGATGACGTCCTTTTCCTTGATGCCGGCTTTAGCACCCGCCCCGCCTTCGGTGACGCCGGAAACCTCAACGCCGCCGTCCTTGCGTTGATCGCCGGAAGTGATGCCGATGACGGCGCGGGCGGAAGCCGTCATCATCATCGGCGTACTGGCTGCCTTGGCGACGACGGCGAACTCCCCCTTGTCCGCCGTCAGCGCGACCTTATCGCCGGCGCTGATGCCGCGAAGTGCGTCCTTGAGTTTCTCCGCACTGCGGACCGGATCGCCGTTGAACTTGATCAGAACGAACCCGGGACGCAGCCCGGCGAGTTCCGCGGGCGAGTCCGGAGCGACTGCCTCGACCACGACCGTCCCGGCCTTGTCCGAACCGACGACGATGCCGAGGAATCCGGTGGGCAGCGTCGTCGCCGCGGCCTTGACCAACTTCGGATCGGCGGGAATAGCCTCCTTCACCGTCACATAATCCCGCAGGCTTATGTGCGGTCGCGGCAGCGGTGCCGTTTCCGGTTCGGCCGCAACCCGCAGCGGGTTGGGAAGCAGCCAAGCCAAGGCAATGAGTGTGCGCATGTTCGTGCCGTCGAAGGGGGAAGTGAGAGGCGTGATGCTTCGAGTCTAAGGAGCGAAGTCTGAAGAGTCGATGAGAAGTGCGGAAACGGGCATCCGTTTCGACGCTTGGCGTGCATCAGATCCAAAGTATTCTTTCACCAACGGTTTGGAAAGGACGGCGGCCGATGCTGAAATCTTTGAAGCTCGAGGGCGTCGGCCCCGTGCCCGGCCTGACGGCCGAATTCGGTTCGCCGCTTAAACTTCGCAAAGAATCACCGACGAACCGACTGATCCTTCTTGTTGCTAAACTCGAATCACATCTCCATCCAAAATGGCAACGAGTCATCCTTCCGGCCTTGATCAAGGTTTTGGAATTTTGTCCGGTGAAGCGGAAATTCAAGTTGTTGCAGCCACACATTCCCCACTGGTGCTGGCTTCCTTGGAGCCTCTCTTTGACGACGAACAGGACAAACTGTTCTGGTTCGATCTTCAAGGCAAGGATGTGACTTTCCAAGAATATCCCTGGGCGATGCAAGGTGATGTCGTCGGCTGGCTCACTTCGGAAATCTTCGGGTTGAAACAAGCACGATCGACGGAAGCCGAAACTGCCATCGAAGCGGCAGAAGCCTTCATGCGCAGTGATTTCGATCAACTTTCCGAAGGCCTGAAAACCAAAGCGGCAATTCACAAGGCACTGCTGGTAACACTGCCGCGACTCGATCCGTTCTGGCCGCGCCGGATGATGTTGACGGACGAAGTGCCCAAGTCGAGGCGGGCAAAGGCGGAATTCACGTTGGAGAAACTCGGCCTGAGGGATTCCGAAGTCGTGATCCGCTATCGAAGAATGTTGTACGAGATGTTTCAACTCGGGGATCTGAACCTCGACGGGCTGCGGAGGTTTGCTCCGCTCATCACCGCAGCGGTCGAGCGATCCGAGTCTGCCGTGTGATCGACTCCGCGCCTATCATATCGATAGCAGTACCAGCCACTAATCGGAACCCGGATGATTGCCCCTTCGACTTTCAGACTCTTCGTCCTTGCCGCGTTGGCGCGAACCTATCCGCGCGTCGTTTGGATGTACCGGAACAAGACCTGGCTGCTGCAGGAAACGCTGCTGCCGATTCTGTCGGTGTCGTCGTTCGCCTACGTTTACGAAGCGATGAATGCACCGCGGGAGTTTGTGGGGTATGTGATTCTCGGTGCTGCGATGACCACGTTCTGGATGAATGTGCTCTGGAGTATGGGGGCCCATCTGTATTGGGAACGGGACTCGGGAAATCTGGAACTTTACATCATGTCGCCGGCGCCGATGATGGGCATCCTCGCGGGCATGGCGTTGGGCGGGATGACGACGACCGTGGTGCGGGCCTTGTCCATCATCGCCGTCGGCGTCGTGCTGTTCGGGGTGCCGATCGACCCCAGCAGTTGGTGGCTCTTGCTCCTCGTATTCGCGTTGACGATGACCGCGCTTTACGGTCTTGGGATGATGTTCGCGTCGCTCTTTCTCCTCTTCGGCCGCGGCGCCTGGCACACCGTGAATCTTCTCCAGGAACCGGTGTATCTGCTGACCGGCATGAACTTCCCGGTGAAGGCGTTGGCGACGATGGTGCACTTCGCCCTGCCGGCGATCGCGCTTCTGATTCCACTGACCGCGGGTATGGATGCGATGCGGCAGGTGCTGTTCCGCCGCGAGGGTCTGCTGAGCGTAGGTACCGAGATCGGGCTGCTGGCCGGGTTGTCGGTCGTGTTCCTGTTCTTCGCCGGGCGGACGCTGCGCTGGATCGAGCGGAAGGCCAGATTCGACGGAAAACTGACGGTGAAATGGCAATGATCGAACCGTTCCGCACCCTCCGCTGGTCCGCATGGCTCGGCTGGCAGATCGAGTCCAACTGGGCCGACCTGAAGCTCTTCGTTCTCTATCTCGTCGTCAAGCCGATCAGCAGCTCGCTGGTATTGGTCTGCATGTTCTTCGCCGTCCGCTATGCCGCGGAGTCGGGTGGGCAGGTCGGCCGCGTGCCTGCGGAGTTCCTGCCGTACGTCTACATCTCGAACGCGTGCTACGGCCTCGTCTCCACGATCATGTTCGGCATGAGCTACGTCGTGATTTCGGATCGGGAATCGTACCGGATGCTGAAGTACATCTTCATCAGCCCAGCGCAGTTTCAGGCTTACTTCGTGGGCCGGGGTCTGGCCCGGTTCTTCGAAGGCTTCCTGGGTGGCCTCATCACGATCCTCGCCGGGCTGACGATCCCGCTCATCCGCGAATCGCTGCCGGCTGGGCAGGTGAACTTTCCGTTGTTGTTCATTTATCTTGCCATCGGCACAGTCATGTTGTGGTCGTGTGGCATGATCCTGGCCAGTGCCATGTTGAACATGTCCAGGTCCGGTATGTTTCTCAGTGAAGGCATCGCGGGCGTTGTTTATTTTCTTTCGGGTGTGGTGTTCCCGATCAGCATTCTCCCCACTTGGCTGCAGGCGATCAGCATGGCCTTGCCGACGACCTATTGGCTCGAAGGGATGCGCCGCAGTCTCATCGGCCGGCCGCCGGAAGGCTCGCCCTTGGCGGCGTCGCCTCTCAATGCCTGGGACGACGTTGAACTGATTCCGGCTTTGGCGGCTTCGACGGTCGTACTCGTCGTGATTTCTCAATGGTACTATCGGCGAAGTCTGAAGCGGGCTTGGCGGAATGGTCGACTTGAGGAAACGAGCGGCGTATGAGCGTGACCACCACCGCACGCTGGCTCTTTCCCGTATCGAGCGGACCGCTCGAGAGCGGCACGATCACCGTGGCTGACGGCATCATTGAAAGCGTCGATCCGAAGGGAAAGTACGAGCCGGACGTCGATCTCGGCAACGTCGCGATTATCCCCGGCTTGGGCAACGCACACACGCATTTGGACTTGAGCGGCGCCCGAGGGTTGATTCCGCCGACCACACCCGAGCGCTGCGTCGAGTGGTTGGAACAAGTCATCGCCTATCGCCGCAACCGTACGGCGGACGAAGTGGAAGCCGATATCCGTGCCGGGCTGGCCGAGGCGATGCGATACGGCACGACGATGATCGGAGACATTTCCGCGGGCGGCGCGTCCTATGAAATCTTGGCGAACGCTCCGATCTTGGGAACGTGCTGTTACGAAATCCTCGGCTTAAGTGCCGCACGGTGCGACACAGCGGAATCCGCGTTCGTGGCGTGGTTCAGAGACGGGATGACGCGAGGCTTGATCGGCAAGGGCGTCAGCCCGCACGCACCGTACAGCACCTCACGAAGGCTGTTCCGGTTCGCGGAGCGGCTCGGCACGCCGACACTGTCCGCATCGCACATTGCGGAGTTCCCGGCCGAGCGCGAACTGCTGGAAAAGGGGACCGGGCCGTTTGTCGGCTTTCTGGATCGCCTCGGGATCACCGAGCGGGGCGACCTGCTTGGGTCGCCGGAGGAAGCGTTGCCGCTGTCGAACTGGTCCGGCGAAAGCCGAATGATTGTCCACGGCAACGATCTGAATCCGTCGGCGGCCGCGCTGTTCCGCGGATTTCATACGCTCGCGTTCTGCCCGCGAACGCACGCCGCCTTCGGCCATGCTCGGCACCCGATCGCCGAGTTCCTCGCCGCCGGCGTTCGCGTTGCGCTCGGAACCGACAGCCTCGCTTCCAACCCCGATCTCGATCCCTTGGCCGAGGCTCGATTCCTGTATGGGCATCGTCCGGATCTGCCGGCTGACCGGATCTTGGAGATGGTAACGACGAACGCAGCGTTCGCCCTAGGAGTTCATTCAATCGCGGGATCGCTGACGCCGAACCGGCGAGCGGATCTCGTCGTTATTCCACTGCCGGACGCGCCCGGTGAGCCGTTTCACCTCCTGCTTGGCACCGGCGATCATGGCGAACGACGGACGCTCTTCGCCGGAGAATGGCGATAATCGCGACGAGTCCGACAGCAAGTTTTGGATTCGATGTCGGAACCGAGAGGGTTGTGTGAAACCCGGTTTTTGACGGTAACCCATCGTGCATCGCGCACCTACTCTCACATCACCTCGCCGTTTTTTCGTTGCTCATCACTTGGAAGCCGAACTCATGAAGTACATCGCCCCGAAGCGGTCGGCGTTTACGCTGATCGAACTGTTGGTCGTGATCGCGATCATCGCCATCCTGATTGGCCTGTTGCTGCCTGCCGTGCAGAAGGTCCGCGAAGCGGCAGCCCGGAGCACCTGCCAGAACAACATGAAGCAGCTCGGCCTGGCCGCGGCGAACTACGAGAGCGCCACCGGCTTCATTCCGCCGAGTTTCGTGTTGGACATCGGCCTGCCGCCCGGCACCGCAGGCCAACCCGGCTTTCCGTTCCCGGCCATCGTTCACTCGTGGGTTCCCAACTTCCTGCCGTATCTGGAACAGGACAACATCGCCCGTCTTTACAACATGCAGTTGCCTTGGTTTGCCAGCGGGGCGGGCGGCACGACTAACAACCTCGCAGCCCTGCAGAACCCAATCAAAACGCTGATCTGCCCTTCCGCACCGGGCGGTGCGGAACGCCGCGTCACCGGCAGCTTCACCGGTTTGGGTACCCCGTTCCCGTATTCCAACCTTGCCGTGACCGACTATGCGACCAACAGCTCGGTGAACACCGGCTCGATCACATTCTTCGGGTACCCGACCGGGACCACTCAGAACACGCTGTTCTCCGCGATGCGGCCGAGCTTCAAGGGCCGAGGGTTGGTGCTGGTCGGCACCGGTCCCATTACCCCGAACACGATGGTCGGCATCTCTGACGGCACCTCGAACACGATTCTGCTGTGCGAATCGGCCGGCCGTCCCGAGTTCTACATCGGCGGCACCAGACAGACCGGCATGAACAATGACGGCGGCTGGGGCCACCACGAGAACGACTACGGTTTGGACGGTGCGGTCAGCAGGACCAACCGGACTTCGCCGGGCAATTGTGTGATCAACTGCCACAACGACAACGAAACCTACGCCTTCCACTCCGGCGGGGCCAACCACGTCTTCACCGACGGCAGCGTTCGATTCACCCGAGATACGATCAGCCCGCAAATCTATGCGGCCCTCATCTCCGCTCAGGGCGGTGGCCTGACGGCTTCGGAAGTCAGCCCCAGCACCGACTGACCTGACTTTGGTTTTTTTGTCTGGATCGACTTTTCCCGGAGTTTCTCATGTGCCGCGTCGCCGCATTCTCGGTCTTGGTTAGTGCCCTCGCGATCGTCGGTTGCGGCGAGGCCAAGTTGGCGACCGTGCCTGCCGGCGGCAAGGTGATGTTCAAGAAATCCACGCCTGCCGCTGGCGCTTTGGTCGTTTTTCACCCGGTGGATGATGCCTTCGAACGCAAGATCGGCGGCAAGCCCTTTGCCACGGTGAAGGACGACGGCAGCTTCAAGCTGACCACCAAGGAGCAGGACGACGGCGCCCCGGAAGGCGAGTACAACGTCACCGTTGATTGGCAGAAGAAGTCGACCGCCAAGATGTCGCTCACCGGTGAGGGCGGCGGTGCGGCCGGTTCGATGTTGAACCCGAAGTACGGCAACCCGAAGGCGACGGTCTTCAAGTTCACCGTGAAAAAGGGCGACAAGAACGAGTTTCTGATCGAAGTGGACTGACCGGATGGGTTTCGAGTCCTCAGGGGGCTGATTTGCCCCACGCGCCGACGATTGTCACCGCTCGCCTAAGACCGGGAAAGCCGTAACCTGACAGCAGTCATTCAGGGCGGCGAGGGTCGAGACATGAACGGGTTCCCGGATCGCGTCTGCGTCGTCGTGGGGCGGACGCGGCACAAGATGATGCAGGCCGAGCTGCAGGAAGCCGTGAAGCGCGGATCCAAATTCGTCGAGGTTCGCCTCGATTTCCTCGCCAAAGCCGTCGATTTCAAACGTCTTGCCCCGTACAAGGACAAGTCGGTTTCGTGGTGCGCCACCATCCGCCGTCCGGTCGATGGTGGCCGCTGGTCCGGTACTGAGGACGAACGCCAAATCATCATCCGGCAGGCGATCGTATCCGGGCTGTTCGAGTGGATCGATCTGGAGATGGATACCGCAACCGTCATCCGCCGCTTCGGTACGGTGCGGCGCATCGTCAGCTACCACAACATGACCGAGACGCCGCGGAATCTGGAAACGATCTACGAGGATCTCGCCAAGATCGATGCGGACGTCTACAAGATCGCGGTCATGGCTCAGAACCCATCGGACAACGTCCGCGTGCTGGAGATCATGCGGCGCGCGACCAAGCCGACGGTCGCGTTCTGCATGGGCGAGATCGGCTTCCCGACGCGGTTCATCGCGCTGAAACACGGGGCGCCGTGGATCTATGCCGCCTTCAACAAGGAACGCGGCGTCGCGCCCGGTTTGCCGTCGCTCGACGAATTCCGCACGACCTACCCGGTGCGGTCGATCGATAAGGACACGAAGTTCTTCGGCCTCTTGGGCGACCCCGTCGGGCACAGCTACAGCCCGGTGCTGCACAACCACATGTTCGGCCGACTCAAGCACAACGCGGTCTACCTGCCGTTTCGCGTGCCGAAGGGCCAACTGAACGAATCGCTCGATGCCTTCGCGGACGTGCCCATCGCCGGCTACAGCGTGACGATCCCCCACAAGGAAGCCGCGTACGATTCGACCAAACTCGCCGAGCCGAACGTAGTGCAGGCCAAGGCCGCCAACACGCTGATCCGGCAGGACGACGGCGGTTTCTTCGCCTACAACTCGGACTACTCCGCCGTGGTGGAGAGCGTGAAAGCGCAACTGGAAGAACGTGCCCAGGAGGAAGGTACGGCGCCGACCTTGAAGCAGCTGTTCGTGCTCGTCCTCGGCGCAGGCGGTGCCGCCAAGGCCGCGGCCCACAGCCTGCACAAGGAAGGAGCCGCCATCACCATTGCCGCCCGCACCTACGACCGCGCCGCCAAGCTCGCCGCCGAGGTCGGCTGCAAGGTCGTCGACTGGCAGGCCCGGCACAACGTGCTGCCGTGCGATCTGGTCGTCAACGCCACGCCCGTCGGCATGCACCCGAACATGGAGGAATCCCCGCTTCACGCCAGCTTCCTCAAGCCCAGCCTGACGGTGTTCGACACGGTGTACACCCCCGAGAACACCATGCTGATCCGCGAAGCCCGCCAACGCGGCTGCCGCATCATCACGGGCGTCGAGATGTTCGTCCGCCAAGCCGCCAAGCAGTTCGAACTCTTCACCGGCGAAGTGCCACCGATCGAAAAAATGCGCGACATCCTCCGCAAGGCCATGTCCCCGTTGACCAAGGCCCTGGACGACGAGATCCAGGAACGCGACAAAGCGGCCCGCAACGAAGGAGACACCCCATGATCGATCCTCAATCCCGCATCGTGCTCATCGGCTATCGCGGCACCGGCAAGACGACGGCTGGACGGTTGCTGGCGGCGCAACTGCATCGCGAATTCGTCGATGCGGACGAATTGCTCGAACAGCAGCTCGGCCGGACGATTGGGGATATCTTCGTCAACGACGGAGAGGAAGCGTTCCGGGATCACGAAAGCGATGTGCTGCGGAAGATTCTCGCCGACGCGGCGTATGCGACGGCCGTGGTGGCCGCGGGCGGAGGTGCGGTGATTCGCCCGGAGAACCGGGTATTGCTGAAGAGCGCCGGCCTCATCGTTCATCTGACCGCCGATGCGGCGACGATTCTGGAACGTCTGCAAGGTGACCCCACGACCTCGGATCGTCGGCCGCAACTCACGGACCTGCCGGCAGCAGACGAGATCGAGGAACTTCTGATCCTGCGGCAGCCGTGGTATGCGGAGATCGCCGCGTTGAACCTGACGACGGTCGGCCGTTCGCCGGAACAGGTTGCCGCCCGTATCCTGACCGAGTGGCCGAGTCTCGAGGCGTCCGCGAAAGCGAGTTAGGTTATGGAGTGGTGGTTTCACCTGCCGCCGCTGATGTGGTGCCTTTGGGTGTTCGTGCTGGGGTTGGGCGTCGGAAGTTTTCTGAACGTCCTCATCGCCCGGCTGCCCTTCGAGAAAAGCATCGTCTGGCCGAACTCGCGCTGCTTCACCTGCCTGCAGCCGATCCGTTTCTGGGACAACCTGCCGATCCTCGGCTGGCTGCGGCTCCGCGGAAAGTGTCGGCGCTGCGGTGCCTCGTTTTCCTCGCGTTACCTTTGGGTCGAGATCGGTACGGGGTTCGTGTTCCTGCTGCTGTTCGTCGTCGATTGCTTGAGTCAAGCGACCGACGGGCCGGGCGGGCTTTCACCGTGGCACCACACGCCGGGGCTGAAGTTTTCCTACGTCGCTACGAATGCTCTGCCGCCAGCCGCGGTCTGTATGACCTGGGCGATCCATGCCTGCCTGGCGTCCCTGCTGATCGCGGCCGCAGTCATCGATGCGAAGCATCAGATCATCCCGACGCAGATCACTTACACCGGCACCCTCATCGGCATCGTCGCGTCGACGCTGTTCCCGTGGCCGTGGCCGACGACCGACGTTGCGAACCTGGCGAAGATCCCGGTGACGCTCGCTTGGATTCTTCCCGAGGCGATCGAGAAGCTCCCGACCGGGGTCATGGTCTGGCCGTTCTGGGGTCCGACGCCGTCCTGGGCGCCGCTCGGCTCCTGGCAACTCGGCCTGTCGTCGAGTCTGATCGGGGCCGCCTTCGGGATGCTGATGGTGCGTGCCGTCAAGTTCCTCTTCGAAGTCGGCATGGGCCGCGATGCCTTGGGCCTCGGGGATGCCGATCTGCTCATGATGGCCGGGGCGTTCCTCGGTTGGCAGGTCGTGCTCATCGGCTTCTTCGCCGGTGCCTTTGCGGGACTCTTGCTCAAGATCCCGACGATGCTTTTGGAAACGATGAACCAGCGCGAAGTGAACCGGGAGTTCGCTTTCGGCCCCGGCTTGGCTTTGGGGATCGGCATCACGTGGTTCGCGTGGCCTTGGATCAACAATGGTGCCCGCGTGCTGTTCGAGCCGGTCGCACTCGGGATCCTCGGCATTGCGATGGGCGGCGGCCTGCTGATCGCCGGCATCTTGCTGCGGCGAAAGTGAACGGGAGCGCGACCATGATTGCAATCGTCGACTACGGCATGGCCAACCTGCGGAGCGTTCAGAAGGCGTTCGAGGCCGTCGGTCACGCCGCAGTCATCACTTCTGATCCCGCGGTCGTGGCCGGGGCGGCCAAGGTCGTGCTGCCCGGCGTCGGTGCGTTTCGGGATGCCGCTGCCCGACTGCACGAGGCGGGCTTCGCCGGCGTGATCCGGGATCACATTGCGGCGGACAAACCCTTCCTCGGCATCTGCCTCGGTCTGCAACTGCTTTTCGACCGCAGTCTGGAAGATGGCGAACATCGAGGCCTTGGCATCTTCGCCGGCGACGTGGTCCGCTTTGCCCCCCGACCCGGCCTGAAGGTGCCGCACATGGGCTGGAATATGCTGCGATTCACCGGCAGCGACTGCCGGCTGTTCCACGACCTGCCCGCCGACCCGGCGGTCTACTTCGTCCACGGCTACTATGCCGTGCCCGCCGACCCGACGCTCACCGTCGCCGTGGCCGATTACCCGGACGGCTTCTGTGCCGCCATCCAACGGGGCAACACTTATGCCGTGCAGTTCCACCCCGAGAAGAGCCAGGACGTAGGGTTAACGATGGTGCGGAACTTCGCGCAAATCGGGTAGCCGCAGAAACCGAACGGCTTAAAACAGGTCAGCCGGATCGGCGGTGCGGACCTTGCGGACGGCGAGCACCGCGGAGCCGACGCACATGACCGTGGTCAGCAGCAGAACCCCGATCAGACGCTCGCCGGTCATGGACACCGGAAGTTGGCTCTTCGTCACTTGATAAAGGCCAAGCGACACGACGAGGCCGAGGGTATAGCCGCCCAGCGCGAGGAAGAGCGACTGCCACACGACGACGGCGAACAGGTACTTGAAGCGATAGCCGACCGCCTTAAGCGTGGCGTATTCCGGCAGCCGTTTCTTGATGTCCGCGACCATCATCTGGTAGACGAAGATGGCACCAACGGTCAGGGCCAAGCCGACGCCGAACCAGAAGAATTTGCCCACAGGAGTTTTGGTCAGCCAGTGGTCCTGCTCGCGCTGCCGAATCTCGGCCCGTGTGAAGACCTGCACCGGGATTTCCTTGGAGAGTTGGATTCGGATCCGATCGGCAACTTCGTTCGGGTTCTGCCCCGGCTTCACGGTCGCCAAGCCGAACGTCACCGCCGATTGGGACCGCGGGTTCAGCGCGCCGGCGGTCTCCTCGTTGGCGAGCAACAGACCGGTGTAGCTGAAGCCGGTTCCCACGGTGAAGTAGCCGCGGAGTTCGACGCGGGCGCCGTTGTACTCGGACCGCGTACCGACGGGCATGGTCGTGCCGCCGAAGTACGGTTTCGATTTGCGGTCCAGCATTACGCTGTTGGTCTGGGCCAGCGCCGCCGCCAGGGCATTGCGCTGGTCGGGCGGGCCGAAGATGGCTTCGACCCGCTCCGGTCGGAAGACCTGATCCAGGCGTGCCGGATCGAGGCCGAGCATGACGATGGCCCAGCGGCGCTTGCCGTTGTCCGGATCGTCGGTCGGATTTTGCCACAAGCCCTGATCGATGGAGAGCGGCAGTACCTCCGCCACGCCGTCGGTGGCAGTGGCCTGCGCGAGCACCGAGCGTTCGACCGTGCCGGCCCGGCTGAAATCCAGGTAGTCCCGCGACGCCAGCAGGATGTCGAAATTCAATTCGTCGTACAGGATCGTCGCGGTAGTCCTGGTCGCGCCCAGGAAGCCGAGTTGCATGAAGATCAGCACGACCGCAAACGCGCAGCCGATGATCGACACGGCGACGCGGGCCTTCTCGTGCAGCAACGACAGCAATGCCATGCGAAACGCACTCATGGCTTTCCGGCACCCGGGATCGCGAACTCGACGCGGACCTGCAAACCGATGAAGTCGGCGGCCGCCTTGGAGCCGGCGGCATCGAGCTTGACTTCCACTTCGATGACGCGGCGATCCGAGTCCCCGCGCGGATCGAGCGCGAACACGGTGTTTTTCGCGATGATCGGTGCGATGTCGGCTTGGGTCACCGTTCCCTTGAGGGCTTTACCGTCCCCGGTGATGTTGCGGGCGTTCACCTCGACGGCGATGGACGCCTTGGCGTCCGCAAGGGCCTTGCGCAGGCGCGGCACATCGGATTCGTACACCTCGGCCACGACCACCATCGCGGACGTATCCGCGACCTGCAGCAGCGGGAAGCTGGCGACCGTATCCCCCGGCTTGGCGGCAACCTTGACGATCTTGCCGTCGAACGGAGCGCGGATCGTGGCGGAGGCGAGCTTAGCCTCCGCGGCGGCCTCCGCGGCATTGAGGGATTCGTAGGGAATCAGAGCCAGTGCCCGATCGGCTTCGGCTTCAAACGTGGCCACCTTGGCCAGGGCAGCGGCCTTGGCGGCTTCCGCTTGCACCTTGGCCAGAACTTTTTGTTCCTCCAAGGCCCGCAACTCAATCTCGGCCTGATCGGCGAGCGTCTTGATTTGAAGGAAGTCCATCTCCGCCACACTCACACCGTTCCGACGAATCGTTTCCAGGCGGGAAAGTTCCGCAGCGGCACGGGCCTGCTGCAGCTTGGAGGCTTCCACCTTGGCGTTCAACGCGGCGAGTTGGGCACCGAGTTCCGCTTCACCCTTGCGGATTTCGGCGTCGATCTCGTTGCGCTTGGCGACCTTCGATTTGCCTGCCGCCTCGCGGACCTTATTCGCTTCAGCCTTTTGGGCCTTGAGGGTGTCGATGGCCAGTCGGCGTTCGAGTTCCCCGGAGAACGCGAACAGCACGTCGCCCTTCTTCACCGTCGAGCCGAGCGAAAAATTCAGGGCGTCGACGCGGTCGCCGGGCGGGCCGAAAATATTCACGACGCCGCTTTTGGGCTGAAGTCGACCGAGGGCGGCGACCTTGCCGCCGGCATCGGCCGCAGCGTATTCGTCGACGTTGACCTTGGTGGAATCCATAGACTTGTTCGACCGAATCAACGTCAGGTAGGCCACGCCGCCAAGTAGGGCGAGATTGACGACTCCGAGCAGAAGTGCCGATCCGGCTTTGCCGGAACGCGCAGCGACTAAAGGTTTTGGGGAACTCTGCACGGGATCGATCCTCGGAAGCGCCGGCAGGTTTCCGGTCCCGCCGTTCGTTCTTATGCTTATCGGTACGGTTGGTGGCGTCCAACGATAAACCCGAACGCCGACTTCCGCCAGATCGGGGACGCGATGCGGGTTGAACTCTTCAGCATTCACGGTTGCCCCGGCCATCCGGGCACGACACTGCTCATCGACGGCATCCTGGCCGTCGATGCGGGAGTGCTCGGCTTGAACCGTCGCGTTGAGGAACTCGCCGCGGTGCGGCACGTCCTGCTGACGCATGCTCACCACGACCACATCGCCGGCCTGCCGATTTTCCTGGACACGGTCTACGGCTACGATAATACCCCGCCGACGATCCACGCGAGCGACTCGACGCTGGCCGCACTGCGGGCCTACATATTCAACAATCAGATCATGCCGGACTTTGTGAGTATGTCCGCGGTCATGACGCCCTTCCTGAAGCTGAACGCGATCGCAGCCAACGTGACTCTGATGTTGGACGATTACCGCGTGACCCCGTTCCCCGTCGATCACTCAATCCCGACGTTCGGTTATCTCATCGAATCGGCGAACTCGGGTTCCGCGGTTGCGATCGTCACCGATACCTTGCCGATCAATTGGTCCGCCATCGCGGCCATGCCGAACCTCAAAGCGGTGTTTCTGGAAGCGTCTTTCCCGGATCGGTATGCGGAGCTGGCCCACGTCAGCAAGCACTACACGGTCTCGCAGTTTCTGGAAGCGGCGCGGCTCTTGCCGCTCGGCGTTCAGGTGATCCCGATGCACCTCAAGCCACGCTTCGCCGAGGAACTGCTCGCGACGATCCGTGCCGCCAAACTTCCGAACGTGGCGCTTCCGGACGATGGCGTCGTGGTCGTCTGACGAATCGGTTCCGCATCTGCCGATTGTGCCGAAGCGACCGGTATGAGGTTTGCTTTCAGAGCCAACGACGGCTTCAGCACCGCGTCGCCTTCAGGCGATGATGGGTGTGTGAAGTCGGTCGTCTTTCAGGTCTCGGAGCAGTCAGTATGCACAGCCGTATCCGCCCCGTTGCCTTTCTGATGCTCGTCGTGCTGTCCATCGTCGGCTGCCGCGACTTCGACAAGCCGCGCGATCTGAGCAATAAGCCGCGACCCTACCTGCCGGATTATTCGATCGAGGAACAAGGCCGACGCCTCCGCGGCCGCTACAGTATCCCGCAGGACGACCGCAACGTCGGCCCCCGAACCGGAGTCGACCGCAGCACGCCCGTCGGCTGGTGAGTGTTGGGAGATTCTGGATTTGAGTTCGGCAACCCGTCTACACTGACGAAATCGGAAGTGTCGCATCAAGTAAAGTCGCTTCCCGGTTCCGATCCATCGACACCATCAAAGATCCCCGATGAACGCGAACAGTCCGCCTGCCTCCAAGCCCGAGCCGCAGAACTACTTTCTCGGGCCGACGCTTGCCGCAGTGCCGGCAGTCTACCGCGTCACGAAGGAAATCCACTTCTGCTACGGTCATCGCCTGCTGAACTACGACGGCAAGTGCCGACACCTGCACGGCCACAACGGGAAGGCCGTCATCACGCTCGAAGCCTCGGGTTTGGACGATCTCGGCATGGTCGTCGATTTCTCCCAGGTGAAGCGCACTCTGGGGCGCTGGATTGACGAGCATCTCGACCACCGGATGCTGATGCACGAAGACGACCCGATGCTGCCGGAACTCCGGCGCCTAAACGAGCCGGTCGTAACGCTGGACGTGAATCCCACCGCCGAGAACATCGCGAGGCTCATCTACGTCCAAGCCAAGAAGCAGGGCCTCCCCGTAGTCGAGGTGACCCTTTGGGAAACCGAAAACTCGTTTGCGACCTTTCGGGACGAGTGAAACGGACCGCCGATCATCAACGCCGCAACCGCCGCCTATCGTCGAGGGCCAACCCAAAGCCTGCCATTCGTGAAGAATGTCATTTCCGAATCATCGATCGTCCGCGCGTGCTTTGAATGAGGCCTGCGTGGTAACGGCGCGATGATTCAATGAAGGCCGCTAAGACCGCGATCGCCGGTTGTGCGTGCGGAGCGGCAGCGTTCTCATGGGACTCTCACAGCTGCACCCTTGGCGAAGCGAAGTGCTTTCAGCTAAGATTACGGGGATTGGGAAAGCTCTCCTGCCTGGATCGTTTTTGTCGGCTTAGTTCCTTCCTCCGAGTGAGACACATCGTGAACGCGACCTTACGCCGGCTTGCTTGGCCGGCCCTGCCGTTGTTGATGGCAATCCTATTGGCGGTGCCCGCACCGGCCGACGAAACGCCGATC
>Ga0163144_10002057_pt1 | contig 46926 bp, 38 predicted proteins | sample OliLak19BULKMAT1_FD_123175 | JGI IMG/M metagenome (GOLD analysis project Ga0163144, IMG submission 123175) | Freshwater microbial mat bacterial communities from Lake Vanda, McMurdo Dry Valleys, Antarctica - Oligotrophic Lake LV.19.BULKMAT1 | ecosystem: Environmental > Aquatic > Freshwater >... | reverse complement strand
TTGACGTCAGTGTCCTTGATGAACTTGAGCACTTCCGAGGAATCGCTGAACATGTGAGGAACTCCAATGAGCTTGGTGCTAATCGACAGCAGGTGCCGCCAATGATGAGAGTAGAGGCACGGGGTTTCGCAAGGGTCACGCGATTGTTTCGAGGGTGTTACGCATATAGGCGCGGATATGATCGATCGGTGGTCAGTTCATCGTCGCTTGCAGATTCCTGGCCAGGAAGGTCACTCGGGCTGCCGCCATCCGGGCCGCGGTCGGTGGCGCGTCTCGCGCGCAGAATCGCGGCACTCGCGATCGACTGGGGTTTTGCCGTGATCGTCTCGATCGTGTTCTTCAATTACGAATCGTTTGCCACGCTCGCCGTCTTCGCGGCAACGCAGATCATCTTGCTGATCACCGCGAACGGGAGCCTTGGTCACCTCATGCTCGGGATGCGTGTCGTCCCAATCGCGGGAGGCTACTTGGGTTGGTGGAAACCGATCGTACGCACGCTGCTCATCTGTCTCGTGATTCCTGCGGTCATCTGGGACCGGGACCAGCGAGGCGCTCACGACCGGCTGATCGGCACGGTGCTGGTTCGGCGCTAAAGAATCAGAAGTCGGACAGCAGCCACCGGTGAGCCGTCGGCAACTAGCGTGGCCGCGCCGCCCGAACCTTCATCGGGTCGATTCCCTTTGGAATCGGAAGCCCGTTCTTGCCAAGTGAGTTCAAGCGGTTCGACACCGCGAGAATTTCAGACTTGCGAAGTGCCACCTTGAGCTTGCGCAACTCTGTCGGGATGCGGTGGAGCCGGGTGGACTCCGGGTCCGGGCCGACATAGAGCACAGTGACTGGCACGTTGGGCAGGATGCGCACGATGTTTCTGCGTTCGTCATCGAGCATCCGCTGCGTGCGCGAGCGCGGACCCTCCCCGATCAGGGCGACACCGCCGCGGCCAACGGCCCGGTATACGGCATCCTGCGTCTTTGGGCTGACCGAGATGGGCATCTCGCTTGCGGTCCAGCCCCGCCGAAGTGAACTCTTGAGTACTGCGCCGACAGCCCCTGGCTGACCCTCGATCTGCGAGTAGGCCGCGCGTTCAGCGCGACGACCGAGAACAATCAGGAAAACGAGCACACCCCCAAGCAGACCGGCAATCACATACAGCACGAGCGTGAGCACGTTGCCAGCCGAAAGGAGCACAGCGAGCAATACGCTCACGAGCACCGGGAGCAGGAACGCGAGCAGCAGGAACCAGATTGCGAGCTTGTCGTAGCGCCTCGTCATCTGGAAAACCTGGTACATCTGCTTCAGACGTCCGGGCCCTTTCGGCGGTTTTGGGGAGCCGTCATTCTTTCGTGCCATCACCCTAGGATACGGCCCTTCGGCTACGGCTTCGGTGCACTCACGAGACGGCCTGCGCGAAGCCGAGGTTGGCATCAGCGAGATGCTGAAGTGCTGCCGGAAGCTCGCGCCCCTTCGATTTCATCGAGCGAGCCCACAGTCTGCCAGCGCGGTAGCTCGAGCGAACCAGCGGACCGGCGAGCACGCCGAGAAAACCGATCTCCTCTGCCGCGGCCGAGAACTCAACGAATTCTTGGGGCTTCACCCACCGAGCCACCGGCAAGTGTCTGGGGGTCGGACGAAGGTACTGCGTGATGGTGATGATGTCAGTGCCAGCGTCATGCAGATCGTGGAGCGCTTGGATAACTTCTGCCGGCTCTTCACCCATGCCAAGGATGAGGTTCGACTTTGTGATGAGACCGGCTGCGCGAGCTTGGGTGATGACGTCCAGTGATCGCTCATACCGAAAAGCCGGGCGAATTCGCTTGAAGATACGCGGCACCGTCTCGACGTTGTGAGCGAACACCTCAGGGCGCGAAGAAAAGACCTCGGCGAGAAGATCCGGATTTCCCGAGAAATCCGTCGCAAGAATTTCGACCCCAGTGCCCGGGTTTTGCGCGTGAATCTGGCGCACGGTCTCGGCGTGCAGCCACGCCCCTTCATCGGGCAGATCGTCGCGTGCCACACCGGTCACGGTGGCGTAACGAAGGTTCATTTTCGTGACGGACTCGGCGACCCGTCGCGGCTCGTCCTTGTCGTAGTCAGCCGGTTTGCCGGTGTCGATCTGGCAGAAGTCACAGCGGCGGGTGCACTGGCTGCCACCGATGAGGAAGGTGGCCTCGCGGTCTTCCCAGCACTCGAAGATATTCGGGCATCCGGCCTCTTGGCAGACGGTGTGAAGATTCTCGTCCTTGACAAGCGCCTGAAGCTGCCGATACTCCGGCCCCATGTGTGCAACCGTCTTGATCCACTCCGGCTTTCGCTCGATTGGGGTCTCGGCGTTGCGTACTTCGAGCCTCAATAACTTTCGCTCCCCGACCTGGTTGGCAGGTGGGTGGTTGAGGTTGACCGGATGACTCACGCGTGCGCTCCTGACAGGGCTGACTCGAGATGGCGTTGAACGCGGGGTGCAATATCAGCCGGGCTGATGTCTCGCCCGAGTTCCCGAGAAATTGAGGTCACGCCGGCGTCGAGTATGCCGCACGCAACGATCTTGCTATACGGCTCGAAGGAATTGTTGCAGTTGAGTGCGAAGCCATGCATCGTGACACCGGATGCCACGCGGATTCCGATCGCGGCGATCTTGTCGGCCCCGACCGGCGAGTTGTACCCGATCCACACTCCTGAGCGGCCATCGACCCGCCCGGCGTCGATGCCGAGTTCAGCGAGGACTCCGATGATCACGGCCTCGAGTTCACGTACGTAACCCACGACATCGACAGGTTCGGCAAGCGTCGTGATCGGATATCCGACAAGCTGCCCAGGACCGTGCCACGTGATCTTTCCGCCGCGATCGACGTCGATCACCGGGGTACCGTCGCTTGGGCGCTCGGAGTCCTCCGTGCGCTTACCAGCGGTATAGACCGACGGGTGCTCGAGCAGAATCACGGTGTCAGGGGCGGTGCCCGCGACGACTGCTGCATGAATGCTGCGCTGCAGTTCGAGCGCCTCGGCGTATGGCACAGCACTGACGCCAAGCCCTGCCGTCACGAATTCAACCACGAGATCAATTGTACGCCGCTGCTCGTCTGGCCCTTCTCCTGGGTCCCGTTCCACCCTGCCGCTTCACGCCCCGCCTCTGTCAGCCTCCTCTCCCCACTGGATCACCTCACGCGAGACCGTTCCAGAGTCTTCCCGCCAGTCGCTAGAGGCTCTGGCAGGTGTTGCACCCTAAACCGTGAGCGCAGCAGCAGTAGTCTCTGGATTCCGAATCATCCGCAAGCTCGGCGAGGGCCAACGGGCTGAAGTGTTCCTTGCCAGAACCGAGCGCGGCGCGCAGTCCGAGCAAGGTCAATCGGACGCCGTCTTCACACCGGGCACGCTGGCGATCAAGGTGTACCGCGCGGGTACGCAACAGCACGACTGGGTCACAGAGGTCGAGGCACTCGAGCGCAGCGGGGGGGCGCATGTGGTTGGGCTTTCCGATATCGCGACCTCAGCGAACGACCGCACCGCCCTTGTTCTTGAACGCCTCGAAGGCGGATCACTGGCCATGCTGTTACGGCAGTGCCGAGATCTTTCGGTCGGTGAGGCGATCACGATCGCGGCGCCAATTGTCGAAACAATCGCTCGGATGCACGCTGCCGGAGTCGCGCATGGTGCCGTGAGCGCACGGTCGGTGCTGTTCTCACGCGACGGGGCACCGGTGCTCGCCCGGTTCGGCTCGGCAGTGCTCGTCGAGCCGGAGATGCCGCGTGCGCGCCGGGCAGCAGACCAACAGTTGATTCGAGACGTCTCAGCAACATTGGACTTTGCGGCGAGCGTTCTTCGCAGCGTCTCAGTCGATCGCGAGGTACGGGCACTTCTGGCCTGGCTTGAGGAGAACGGTGAAGTCGGTACCCCCGATGTGCTCGCCGAGCTCACCGCGAAGCTCTACGACCTCGGCGAGCCCGCTCCGGTTCAGTTTAGCGACGAACTTGAGCTTGATGCGGTTTCCTCTGCTCGTGACGCTGCATGGCGATCGGTCCAGGCGGGGCGCTCAGGGCTGACTCCCGATGACACCGAAGGCACTCGTCTTGGTGCGCAGGCGACAGCCGCGTTCCTGCTGCCGGCGTGGCTGACCGGTCAACTCGACCAGTGGCTTGCGGCTGGTCGGCCGCTCGCGCGCGTCCGGGACGCGATCGCGCTTCGTGTTCCTGCGGAGCTCGCTGATCGCATTACGGCGGCACGGATTTCACTGTCGGTGGTGCGACCGCGGGTATGGCTGGTCGCTGTCGGCGTCGTCGTCGCCCTTGTCACTGCAGTGAATGTCGTGCCGCAGCCTGCCGGCGACAACACGGAGATGGAGACGGCTATCGACGGCGGGATTGACCCGGCGATCGACACCGGCGATTCAGGCCAGGATGAGACTGCTGACATCAATGAGCCCGAGGCCTCTCAACACCCCGCCATCCTGGCCGATGACCCGGTAGCCGCCGCTGTCGCCCTTGTCGCCGCGCGCGAGCAATGCATTCGCTCGCGTTCGGTGCTGTGTCTCGATGGAGTCGCTCAGGCCGGTTCGGCTGCGCTCGGCGAGGATCAGGATCTCGTCCGTGCGATTCAGGGCGGCGCTGAGCTCTCAGCGTCGTGGTCACTCAACGCCGTTGGCGTCACCGTGTTGGAACGGCTCGGGGATTCTGTGCTGCTCGATATTGGCGGCCAGAACGACGTGGTGACGATGATCCTCATGATGAAGGGCGATGCAGGCTGGCGTTTTCGCGACTACTTGCCGTAGCCGTCGCCATTCGTTGCGCGCCAAGCACGCGCGATCGTGCGGTGTTCAGATACCGAGGTTGCCCGAGAACGCGCCAGCTTCGAGCCGGGTCTTGACCGCGACCAAGAATCTGGCGGCATCGGCTCCGTCGACAATGCGGTGGTCATAGGAGAGTGCGAGGTACACAGTCGACCGAATTGCGATGGCGTCTCCAGTTGCGCCGCTCACCACAACTGGCTTCTTCGTGACGACGCCGGTTCCGAGGATCGCCGACTGTGGCAAGAACACGATGGGCGTATCAAACAGCGCACCGCGCGATCCGGTGTTGGTGAGCGTAAAAGTCCCGCCTGCGAGCTCGTCCGGCTTGAGCTTGTTCTCACGAGTGCGCTCGGCGAGGTCGGCAATTTGGGTCGCAAGTTGCGCGAGGGTCATGCCACCGGCATCCCGAATCACCGGTGTCAGCAGACCTCGCTCGGTGTCAACAGCAATACTGAGGTTCTCCTGCGCCGGGTAGCTGATCGAGTCGCCGTCGATAGTCGCGTTGATGATCGGGTAGGTGGCTAGAGCCTCCGTGGCAGCGAGGGCGAAGAACGGAAGGAACGTGAGTTTGACGCCCGTCTTGGCCAAGAAGGCATCCTTGACGCTCGTGCGGTAGGCGGCGACGAGACTGACGTCAACCTCAACCACCGAAGTGAGTTGGGCGGAACTCTGTAGAGAGATTACGGCGCGCTCAGCGATGACCTTGCGCAAACGTGACATCGAAACGGTGGTTCCGCGCAAGGCAGAGATCGCTGCGGCCTGTTGAGGCGCGGCGGTCGCAACGGTGGTCGCGTTCTCGATGAGGTCGAACACGTCTTGCTTGCGGATGCGGCCACCAACTCCGGTCCCAGTGACAGTCGCTAGGTCGACTCCGCGTTCGTGAGCCAGCTTGCGCACCAATGGAGTGACATAGCCAGCAGCCGCGACGCTGTCAGCGGTCGGAGGTGTTGCGGTCGGAGGTGTTGCGGTCGGTGCTGGCTCGGGTGCTGGCTCGGGTGCTGGTGCTGGCGCTGGAGCCGGCACTTCTATTGGATCTGCTGCTGGCTCTGGGGCTACTCCAACCGCTGGTGACGCCGACGCCACCGCAGCCGGAGCCTCAGCAACAGGCACCTCAGCAACAGGCACCTCAGCAACAGGCACCGCAGCCGGAGCCTCAGCAACAGGCACCTCAGCAACAGGCACCTCAGCAACAGGCGTCGGAGTTGCAGGCGTCGGAGTTGCAGCAATGGGCACGTCGACCGCAGCCTCGGAGGCCGGCGCGGCAGCCGGAGCCGCGCCACCGCCATCACCAATCGTCACAAGTGCAGTTCCGACCGCCACGGTCTCGTCTTCGGCGACCAAGATTGCTTCGACGATTCCGGCGATAGGCGACGGGATCTCAGTGTCGACCTTGTCCGTCGAGACTTCGACCAACGGTTCATCGACCTCGACCCGATCTCCAACCTTCTTGAGCCAGCGGGTAACCGTACCCTCGGTCACACTCTCGCCGAGTGCTGGAAGGCTTACGGATTCGCTCATCAGTGATGCTCCTTAGTGACGCTCATGCGTAGCTAGCTTAGTTGCGCGGTTTGGCCGGGAGCCTAGATCGCGTGAAGTGGTTTGCCAGCCAGAGCGAGGAATGCCTCGCCGAGCGCTTCGCTTTGAGTGGGATGCGCGTGCAGCAGCGGTGCGATGTCCTCCGGGTACGCCTCCCAGTTGACTGCCAGCTGGGCTTCGCCGATCAGTTCGCCGACGCGTGAGCCGATCATGTGCACACCGACGACCGGACCTTCCTTGACGCGAACGACCTTGATCGATCCGCTTGTCCCGAGAATGTGGCTCTTGCCGTTCCCGGCCAGGTTGTAGTCGTAGGAGAACACTTGGTCTGCCCCATACTTCTCGATTGCCTTCGCCTCGGAGAGGCCAACTGATGCCACTTCAGGCTCGCTGTATGTGACCTTCGGAATGTTGAGGTCGTCGACAACGATGGGGGAGAGACCAGCAATTTCTTCGGCGACGAAGATGCCGTGTTGGAACCCGCGGTGGGCAAGCTGCAGTCCAGGAACAATGTCGCCAACGGCGAAGACACCCGGGATGTTCGTCGCGAGGCGCTCGTTCGTGACGACGAATCCGCGGTCGATCGTGACCCCGACCTCCTCGAACCCGAGACCAGCTGTGGCCGGGCCGCGGCCGACGGCTACGAGGAGCAACTCGGCGTCGATCGTCTCGCCGTTCTCGAGGGTGATCACGACACCGTTCTCGTTCTGCGTGACGCCCTGAAAGCGCACTCCGAGCTTGAAATCGATCCCGCGCTTGCGGAACGCGCGCTCGAACTGCTTGCTGATTGATTCGTCTTCGTTCGGCACGAGGTGCGGAAGAGCCTCGATTATCACGACGTCCGTACCGAATGAGCGCCAGACGCTTGCGAACTCGACGCCGATGACGCCGCCGCCCAGCACGGCAACCTTCTTGGGGATGAAGTCAAGTGCCAGTGCCTGCTCGGAGGTGATGACCCGCCCACCCAGGTCGAGACCGGGAAGGGTTCTGGAATAGGATCCGGTCGCAAGAATCACGTTCTTGCCAGTCACAGTGTCGGCCCCGACCTGCACAGTGGTCGGCGACACGAGCCGACCTTCACCGGCGATCACGGTGATCCCGCGCGCCTTGATGAGACCCTGAAGTCCCTTGTACTTGCTCGAGACGACTTCTTCGCGGTAGCTCGTCACGACGGAGATATCGATGCTGTTGAGCGTCGAGTTGATGCCGTACTTGGCTGACTCTCGCGTGACATCCGCAACTTCTGCGGCATGCAAGAGCGCCTTGGTCGGGATACATCCGACATGCAGACAGGTGCCACCGAGTTTGTCCTTCTCGATGAGTCCAACACTCAGGCCGAGTTGGCTTGCGCGTAATGCAGCGGCATAGCCACCACTTCCGCCGCCGAGTACTACGAGGTCAAAGGTCTGTTCAGCCAATTCAAGCAACTCCTCGGCTCAGGATGTCGTCTCCCGGCGTGATCTTGCCCGAACGCGCCTTGCGCGAACGAAACCCAGCAAAATACACGAGCGGTACTGGCGGAGGTAACCGCCTCGATGAACATTACTACGGTCGAGAAAAGTCTTCGGCAAGCTGGATGAGCGCGCGCACGGCGACGCCGGTCGGTCCCTTGCCGGTGAAGCCCCAGCCGGCTGCGCCGTTGTTCGCGCCTCCAGCAATGTCGAGGTGCGCCCACGGAATAGGGGACGCGTCCTCTGAATCACTGCTCGATCCGATGAAGTCCTTCAAGAACGAAGCCGCGATGAGCATGCCGCCGGCGGTGTTGCCCGGTTTGATATTGGCGATGTCAGCGATGTCCGAGGCGAGCAGTGCGCGCAGTTCTGCTGGAATCGGCATCGGCCAGAGGGTCTCGCCGACGCGGGTCGCAGCATCCACAACCCTCGATACGAGGTCTGTCTCGCCCATAGTCCCGACGTATCGAGTCCCGAGGGCGATCATGGCGGCTCCGGTGAGGGTTGCGACATCGATGATGGCGTCGGGGCGTTCTTCGCTTGCCGCGACCAGGCCATCAGCGAGCACAAGCCTGCCTTCCGCGTCGGTGTTGAGCACCTCGACCGTCTTGCCCCCTCGAATTCTGATGACATCGCCTGGCCGCATTGCTTGCCCAGATGGCATGTTTTCGGCGATGCAGAGCCAAGCAGTGACGCGCGCGGACAGGGCGAGCCGTGCACACGCAAGGATGACCGCGAGCACAGTTGCGGCACCTGTCATGTCGTACTTCATGCCGATCATCGATGCTGGTTGCTTGAGCGAAAGGCCTCCGGAGTCGAACGTGATGCCCTTGCCGACCAGGGCGAGGTGGCGTTGGGCACCATGCGGTGCATAGCTGAGTTTGACGAGACGCGGACCGCGAGTCGAGCCTTGACCGACTCCGAGGATGCCGCCGAATCCGCCAGCGCGCAGTTCAGCGTCTGCGAGCACCTCGACCGCTATCGGCAACTCGGCCGCGAGCGACACGGCTTGGTCCGCAAATGTCTCAGGGTACAGATCCGATGGGGGAGCGTTCACGAGGTCGCGCACTACGTGGACCGCTGAGGCAACTGTGATGGCACGTTCGACCAATGAAACCGCATCGACGACGGTTGTCGCAACGATCATCGTCGCTGCCGGCGCTTTCTTGGACGAAAGTGATGCAGATCGGTACTCGGTGTACGCGTAGGCGCCGAGCGCCGCCCCCTCCAGCACGGCGAGCAGTTCGCTGTCGTTCGCCGCCGGAAGCGCGAACACAATGGACCGGATGCCGCGAAGCTGACGCGCCGCCGATCCAGCGGCATACCGCAGCTCGTTCTCACCGACGGAGCTGCCGAGACCGATGAGCGCGATGCTCTCGGTGGCACCGATTGACGAAGGCAGTCTCCGCAGTTCATCGACCTCGCCGGTTACGCCGATGGACACAAGCGCGAGCTGAAGCTCGTTGAATTCTTCATCGTCGCGAGCAAGTCGCGGTCCTTCGCTCGTCTTGACGACCCCGATCAGGAGCACATCGCCTTCGATCGTGAGCGGCGAAGCGGTCGAAGTCGAGAGTGCCGGCACAGTCATCCCGCAATGGTAGCTGCGGCGCGGTGCTCGTTCGCTCTGAGCGTCGCGGCAAGCCCACGCAGCCGGGTTAGTGACAGGGCCCCACAGTTAGAGTGGAGACATGCGCGATCCGGCCGGTCTCTACGACATGTCTGACGAGGTCGCGACGGTACCGACCGGCCTCCACCTCGTTGCGGGGCTCACCGGTTTCACCGACGCAGGCGGCGCGGTAAGCCAAGTGAGCGCCTACCTACTTGAGACGCTCAACCATCGGCTTGTTGCCGAGTTCGACAGCGACGCACTGCTCGACTATCGGGCGCGTCGACCACTGGTTTTTTTCGATCAGGACCATCTCAGCGATTACCAGCCGGCCAGACTCGCGCTGTATCTGGCTGACGACGAGCTTGGCAAGCCGTTCCTGCTCCTGACCGGCTACGAACCCGACTTTCAGTGGCAACGATTCACCGCAGCCGTACTCGGGATCATCGAACGCTTTCACGTTGCAACACTGACCTGGGTAAACGCGATTCCGATGCCGGTGCCACACACGCGGCCGATCGGCGTCACGGTCAGCGGCAACCGCAGCGAACTCACGGATGCGATGTCGGTGTGGCGCCCGCAGACACAAGTACCGGCCAACGCGCTTCACCTCATCGAATACAGGCTTCAGGCACTCGGCCATCCGACGGCGGGGTTCGTGCTCCTCATTCCGCATTACCTGGCTGACACCGAGTACCCCGCTGCCGCGGTCGCGGCGCTCGACAGCATCAGTGCTGCAACCGGGTTGATCTTCCCGACCGACCAACTTCGAGAGGATGGTCGCAGCTTTATCGCGAAGATTGACGGTCAGTTGCAGAGCAATCAGGAGCTCGCACGACTTGTCGGCTCCCTCGAGGAGCGACACGACAGCTACATGCAGGACAACCCGATGCGATCACCGCTGACGGATGTCGACGGCGAGTTGCCGACCGCCGACGAGATCGCCGCAGAACTGCAAAACTTTCTCGCCACGAGGCGAACCGGGGACGAGCCGCAAGCAACCCCGTAGCGCAAGTTGCTGGCGCACCGCACGAGCAACTTGTGTGCTTACAGAGCCTGTGGTGGTTGGTGCATATTCGGTGCATGGCGAAGGCGTTCGGCAAAGCGTGTAATACTTGGGGATAAGACCCGGTTTGGTTCGGATCATTCGCTGGAATAGTCGGCGAAATGGCCAAGGACTTGACATGGGTCTTCGTACTGCCCTAAAACTTCCGGAAGGTGCTCACGTGGCAACTCGAACTCCTGCAAAGGCTGCGGCCACCGCGGAGGCTGGCGTTGCGAAGACGACGAGATCCTCGGCGTCAAAGCAAGCCATCGCCGCCAATTCGACCCCGACCAAGGCCCCGGTCGCGAAGGCCCCGGTCGCGAAGGCACCTGTTGCCAAGGCTCCTGTTGCCAAGGCTCCTGTTGCCAAGGCTCCTGTTGCCAAGGCTCCTGTTGCCAAGGCTCCGGTTGCCAAAGCCCCCGTTGCCAAGGCTGCCGCGCGGTCGAAGGCGAACCGTGGCGCAAAGTCCGGTTTGGTTGACAGTGCATCCTCGGATGTCGCGGCCTCCGACGACATCGATGTGAACGATCTGAATCCAGTCGAGATCGATGGCACTGACATCGACCCGGCGGAGCTTCACCCAGCGGACGTCGACCCGGCCGACATCGATGTTGTGATTACAGCCGCCGGGGTCGACAGCGAAGACGGTAAACACGATGCTGAGGCATCCGACGACGATGACGACGATGACGAGAAGTCCACGGGGAAAGACGAGGTGCTGCCGACGGGTGCACTCGTGCTTTCCCTCGTTGATGACGATGACGAAGTTCCCGTCTACTCTTCGGCCATAACAGGGGCGACGGCTGACCCGGTCAAGGACTACCTGAAGCAGATTGGCAAGGTTGCTCTGCTCAACGCGGCAGAAGAAGTCGAACTTGCGATGCGCATCGAAGCCGGACTTTTTGCAGAGGACAAGCTCGCACACATGTCAGCGGCAGTGCAGAAATCGCAGCTCGCGCGTGAGTTGTTGTGGGTTGCCAAAGATGGCCAGCGCGCCAAGAGCCACCTGCTCGGTGCCAACTTGCGCCTTGTTGTCTCACTCGCCAAGCGCTACACCGGTCGCGGCATGCAGTTCCTTGACCTGATTCAAGAGGGCAACCTCGGTCTGATCCGTGCCGTCGAGAAGTTTGACTACACGAAGGGCTTCAAGTTCTCGACCTACGCAACGTGGTGGATCCGCCAAGCCATCACGCGGGCGATGGCCGACCAGGCCCGCACAATTCGCATCCCGGTGCACATGGTCGAGGTCATCAACAAGCTCGCCCGCGTACAGCGCCAGATGCTGCAGGACCTGGGCCGCGAGCCCACCCCAGAGGAACTCAGCCGCGAGCTCGATATGACGCCCGAGAAGGTGATCGAGGTGCAGAAGTATGGTCGCGAGCCGATCTCTTTGCACACCCCGCTCGGCGAGGATGGCGACAGCGAGTTCGGTGACCTGATCGAAGACACCGAAGCCGTCGTACCGGCAGATGCCGTCGGCTTCACGATGCTGCAGAAGCAGCTAGAGAACCTGCTTGATTCGCTCAGCGAGCGCGAGGCTGGCGTGATCCGCATGCGCTTCGGTCTCGGGGACGGCATGCCAAAGACCCTCGACCAGATCGGAGACACCTTTGGCGTGACGCGTGAACGCATTCGTCAGATTGAGTCGAAGACGATGGCGAAGCTGCGTCACCCATCGCGTTCCCAGTCACTACGCGACTACCTCGAGTAAACCGAATGCGCGTTGCGTTGGCAATCTTCGTCGGCCGGGTAGTGCAGCTGCTGGCACGACTGCGCGGCGGCAAAGGTAGTGGCGCGCCTGGGCTGGTCACCAACTTCCTCGCGCCGGCCCTCTTGAAGACTGTCCTGGCGAGCTTTCCCGACGGTCTCGTCGTGGTGAGCGGCACGTCAGGAAAGTCAACAACAACGAAAATGCTCGCTGCCCTATTGACAGCACACGAAGTCCGGGTCTTCACGAACTCATCGACCGCGAATCTGCCACAGGGACTGACGTCCGCCGTTCTCGATCAAGGGGATTGGCGGGGCCGAATTGACGCCGATATCGCGGTGCTCGAGATGGATGAGGCGCATGGCGCAGCGATGGCCGAGCAGTTTACTGCTCGAGTTGTGGTGCTGACGAACGTCATGCTCGACGACATCGAGCGGTATCAATCGATGAGTCGGGTCGCCTCCCTTCTCGGGACCATTGCGGCTCGGGCGACCGAGGCGGTTGTGTTGAATGCCGATGACGCCGCGCTGCTGTCCCTCGGTCGTTCTCTGGACATCCGCGACGATCTTGCCGTCGGTTGGTTCGGCGTCACCGAGGCCGTGCTTGCGGCGCAGCCTCACGGGCTCGGGTACGCAGCGACGGCGCAAGAGCGAATGAATTCAGCGGATGCCGTCCTTGTCGAAGCGGTTGCGGGCCGCACTGCTCGACTCTCGCTTTCAGACGAGACGGTCGAGATCGGCCTCCCGTCGCGCGGGGCACATTTCGCGGTGGATGCGGCCGCAGCGGTTGAGGCGTCCCGCAGGATTCTGGGGGAACGATTCGAGATCGACCTTGCTGGTACGACGCTCTCGTCAATGGCGCCGGTCTTCGGTCGAGGTGAGATGGTCACGATCAACGCTGTTGAGCTCGAATTCGTACTCGTGCAAAACACCGCGAGCTTTCAATTGAACCTCGACTGCCTCGAGCCTGGCAGCGATCGGATATTCGTTGCAATCGGTTCTGAGGAGAACGACTCATCGTGGCTCTGGACGGTCGATACGAGTTCGCTTTCTGCCGTCGACTTCGTTTCAGGTCCAAAGGCCGAGGATATGGCCATCAGGCTGTTGTATGACGGCGTTTCTGTCGGTACCGTCGACCGCGATCTGGTCGCGTCGTTCGACGCATTTCTCGCGCTGCCAACCTCGCCCGGTGAGCGCAAGACGGTGTTATTCACGGCATCGTGCATGCGCGAACTCAGGCGGCGATACGGTCTCGTGCACGCCGAACTCGCAGCGGCGAAGTCATGACTGATACCGACCTCGTGATCCTGTCGCTTTTTCCAGAGGTGTCGAATGTGCACGGTGATGCCCAGAACGCGGCCGTGTTGGCGGCGCGAGCGCGCTGGGCGGGCCAGCCAGTGCGCGAGATCGAACTCCCGCTCGGCGGCTCACTCGGCGATGCCCTCGCGGGCGCCACACCGAACGTGGTCGTGATCGGCGCCGGTTTCGACGAGGATGCTCCTCGGCTTCGTGAAAGCCTGCTCAACGTGAGATCCGCGCTCGTGGACTGGCATGCGGCCGGCACGCCGATACTCGCCGTGGCGAATGGTTGGGAACTGCTCGCAGCAGAGATCGAGCTTCGTCCGAACGAACCGATCGCGGGAATCGGCCTGTTCCCGGGACGGGCAGTGGCGGCGGCCAAGCCTGCAGCTGGCCAGCTAATTGTCGAAACGGACTTCGGCAGCATGGTTGGCTACGAGTACCCTTCGCGCCATTACATTGCTTCCCAAGGAGAGTCGGCTCTTGGCTCGGTGTCGGTTGGGCACGGCAATGGCGGTGATTCGCACAAGGAGGGTTCTCGCGTACTCAACGCGTTCGGCACTCACCTCCGCGGGCCGGTGCTCGCTCGCAACCCGGCGTTTGCAGAAGCACTTTTGCTGCTCGCGCTCGGCGCGCGATCCGGAGGCGATAGCGAGAACCTCCAGCGGGATCGCCGGGCAGAGATTGGTGCGCGCGAGTCCGCAGACATCTTTGCCGCGGCCGTGAACAGCCGGATCCGCTCCGCGAGCTAGCGCCCGACCCAGCTACGAGCCGACCCAGCTACGAGCCGACCCAGCTACGAGCTGACCGAATCAGACCGAGCGACCGTCAAGCAGCTTTGCCGATTCGTCGTGCCAGTGCAGCGCGGTGGGAAAAAGCTTTTCCTTGAACTTCGAGCCGTGGTGAGCGCAAAACAGAAGGTCACCACTCGAAAGAGTGACGCGGATGTAGGCCTGAGCGCCGCAGCTGTCACAGCGGTCGAGGGCAGAGAGCGAGTACTCAAGCTCGTCAACGCTGTTTCCGGTTGCGATCTGAGACATGTGCTGCTCCATTCTGGCCATCCGATGACCTTGCGTACGTCAATTCAAGCATGCCGTTGTTACAGCCGCGCGACATTTGCAGGGTATTTCGCTGAACGCGTAGCCCCAATCAAATGCGGGGTGTTGAAGGCCTCCGCTGTCGCCCGGTAACCGTAGGCTCAGAGACGGCCTTGAACAGCGAATTACAGGCTCGATCCACCAATCGCAGGGAGAAACGTGTCGAACGCTGATTATTCGGCTCGCCATCTGTCGGTGCTCGAGGGTCTGGAGGCGGTTCGTAAGCGCCCGGGAATGTATGTCGGTTCGACCGATTCCCGCGGACTTATGCACTGCCTCTGGGAGATCATCGACAACTCGGTCGACGAAGCGCTCGGTGGGCACGGCAACGAGATCAGCGTGGTGCTCAAGGGTGACAGCAGTGTCGAAGTACGCGACCATGCCCGTGGCATCCCGGTCGACATTGAACCAAAGACTGGTCTTTCGGGCGTCGAAGTGGTGTTCACCAAGCTGCACGCCGGCGGCAAGTTCGGTTCAGGATCCTACGCAGCCTCTGGTGGCTTGCACGGTGTCGGAGCGTCCGTTGTCAACGCGCTCTCAGAGCGGCTCGACGTCGAGGTGGATCGAGAAGGCAAAACCTGGGCGATGTCGTTCCACCGCGGAGAGCCGGGTGTCTTTGCTGACTCTGGCGAGCCGACCCCGGATGCGCCATTCACACCGTTTGTCTCGGGCAGCGAGCTGCGGGTGGTCGGCAAAGTGGCCAAAAGCGTCACCGGAACGCGGGTGCGCTACTGGGCTGATCGACAGATCTTCACCCGTGGCGCCAGCTTGCAAACCGAAGAACTGCTCGACCGCTTGCGCCAGACGGCGTTTCTGGTTCCGAGCCTGCGGCTCGATCTTCGCGATGAGCGTGCTGCTGAGCCGACCACCGAACGCTTCAGCTTTGAGGGGGGAATCGCGGAATTCGTCGAGCACCTTGCTCCGGATGCCGCGGTCACCGACATCTGGCGACTGAGCGGTGAAGGCAGCTTCTCTGAGACAGTTCCAGTGCTTCAGCCCACCGGCGCGATGCTGCCAACCGAGCTGGAGCGCGAGTGCCGCGTCGACGTCGCACTGCGCTGGGGCACAGGCTACGACACGGTATTCAAGAGCTTCGTCAACATCATTGCGACACCGAAGGGTGGCACGCACCAATCCGGTTTTGAGCAGGGAATGCTCAAGTTCTTGCGTGCCGAGGTCGAGAAGAACGCGAGGCGGCTGAAGGTTGCTCCCGCGGGCCGGGCTTCGAGCGGCAGTATCGAGAAGCTCGAGAAGGACGACATCCTTGCCGGCCTGACCGCAGTGTTGACGGTGCGTCTGCCCGAGCCACAGTTCGAGGGTCAGACCAAGGAGATTCTTGGCACCCCCGCCGTGCGCACCATCGTTGCGGCCGTCGTGGCGAAGGCGATGGCCGAGAAGTATGCCTCTTCGAAGCGAAATGACAAGGATCAGTCCGCGCTCGTGCTCGACAAAATTGTCGCCGAGATGAAGTCGCGGGTCTCGGCCCGTGCCCACAAAGAGACTCAGCGCCGCAAGAACGCGCTCGAGAGTTCATCACTGCCGGCCAAGCTTGTCGATTGCCGGTCAAACGATGTAGCCAACAGCGAGCTCTTCATCGTCGAGGGCGATTCAGCGCTCGGTACCGCCAAACTCGGGCGAGACAGCGAGTACCAAGCACTGCTGCCGATTCGAGGCAAAATCCTCAACGTTCAGAAGGCATCCGTGAGCGACATGCTCTCGAACCTAGAATGCGCATCCATCATTCAAGTCATCGGGGCAGGGTCTGGCCGAAGTTTCGATCTTGCGGCGGCTCGCTACGGCAAAGTCATCATCATGGCCGATGCGGATGTCGATGGCGCGCACATCCGCACGCTGCTGTTGACTCTGTTCTTCCGGTACATGCCAGAGATCATCCGCGACGGTCGCGTCTACGCCGCAGTGCCGCCGCTGCACCGCGTGGTGGTGCTGAACCCCGGATCGAAGCCGAACGAGACGATCTACACCTACAGCGAAGCAGAGTTGAACGGAGTGTTGGCGAGCCTGAAGAAGAGTGGCAAGCGGTATCAAGATCCCATTCAGCGCTACAAGGGTCTGGGGGAGATGGACGCAGACCAACTCGCAACCACGACGATGGATCGAGCGCACCGCACCTTGCGCCGAGTCAATATCGGTGACGCCGAGCAGGCGACGGCCGTCTTCGAGTTGCTCATGGGCAACGATGTCGCCCCCCGCAAGCAGTTCATCATCGCCGGCCAGGGCCTAGATCGCGACCGCATTGACACCTGAGCAACGCATCGATCTCTGAGCGCGCACGGTATTCACCGAGCGTCCGTAGACTGCGCCGCGTGCGGGTCGAGGTCACTGGGGGAGTCGTTGAGGGTTCACTGCGGCGTGGCTTGCGCATGTGGCGCGGCATCCCGTACGCAGCGCCACCGACCGGTGGGCGCCGCTTTCAGGCCCCTGAGCCGGTTGTCCCCTGGCACGACGTGCGCGACGCAAGCGAGTTTGGCCCGATCGCGCCGCAGGATCGAGACGGTCAATTCAGAGTGCGTACGAATGCTCCGATGTCGGAAGATTGCCTGACGCTCAATATCATCGCGCCGCCGAGTCGAAACGGGCTGCTACCGGTCATGGTGTTCATCCACGGTGGTGCCTACAGCGTCGGATCGGCGCGCGAGATTCTCAAGCAGGGGGAGGGTCTTGTCGCCCGCGGCAACGTCATCTTCGTCAATTTCCAGTATCGGTTGGGGGGCCTCGGCTATATCGACATGACCGCATTCGCGACACGGTCTCGCGCCTTCGACAGCAATCTGGGTCTTCGTGATCAAGTAGCGGCGCTCGAATGGGTGCACATGAACATTCGAGGTTTTGGTGGTAACCCGGAACGCGTCACGATCTTTGGTGAATCAGCGGGTGGGAACGCTGTCACAACCCTCATGACGGTACCCAAGACGAAGGATCTGTTCTGGCGCGCGATCGCGCAGAGTTCCCCCACCAATGCCATCTACCCGCCCGAGGTCACGGCGATCTGGGCGAAACAGTTCGTGGAACTGCTGAGCGAACAGGTCGACAATTCGAGTACTGAAAGCACTGCTTCGGAGGACGTTGGCGAATTGCTCATGTCGGCGCCGGTCGCGCAGATCGTTCGGGCAACAACCCGCCTTCAGTTGATGACCCCTGACCGATTTCCAGGAACTGTATGTCTTGCACCCGTCATCGACGGAGAGTTCCTGCCGGAGCGGCCGCTCGACGCCTTCAAGGAGGGTCGAGCACACCGGGTTCCGCTCATCATCGGCACGAATGACCGTGAGGGCTCGCTCTTTCGTGGCAGGCTCGACATTCTTGCTACGACACCGCCGCGCATCCGGGCGATATTTGCGCGAACGCGCAAGCGATCGCGTCGCGCGCTCAAGGCAGAGTATCCCGGCCTTCCCGTCCATCGAGCCGCCGCCGATTTCGCCGGTGACTTTGCGTTCTGGTACCCGTCGATCAAGGTCGCGGAGCGGCACGCGCAATTCGTTCACGTCTGGTTCTATCGCTTCGACATCGCCCCTCGACTCTTGCGAATCATGGGACTGGACGCCACCCACGGTCTTGAGTTGTTCGCGCTGTTTGATCGCATGAACGGCCTGCTCGGCCGGGGACTCGGCATCCTTGGGGGCCGTCGGGCTTTCGCACGCGCAGGCCACCGGATGCAGCGGCGATGGCTGTCATTCGCCAGCGGGGATGCCCCTGGTAAGGATTGGCCGAAGTACACGCGTCGCCGTCGCCGAACCCTCATCATTGATCGGGAGGACCGGGTCGAAGAGGATCCTCGCCGCGAGCGGCGCATCGCATGGCACGGCGTCGTACCTCACGTTTGAGGTCGGCCTTGGACCGTCAGATCGAGGAGCCGATTGACCCGATTGCGGCGTCGAGCGGTGAGCCAGAGGCATCCCGCTTCGAACGAGGTTCTGGCAGGTGTCGAATCGAGCCGTCGGTCCCGACCGCGACGGCTGGTGCCGGACCCACCCACGCAAGTGCGAGTGCGTCTTCGCCCTTCAGGAACGAATGTGCCCGAACTCCACCTGTGGCTCGGCCCTTGCTCGGGAACTCCGAAATCTCCGAGACCTTGGCGCGTCCAGGGTCAACGCCCGCTATCGTCGCTGTCGAGGTCGAAACAGTGACAGCAACAACGTCGTCCGCTCGAGCAACCGCGCCGAAGAACAGCACACTTGCTTTCGCGGAAAGGTTCACCCCAGCCATCCCCGCCGCCGCGTATCCCTGTGGGCGGACTGTGGATGCCGCGAAACGCAACAGTTGTGCATCGTTCGTCACAAAGATGAGTTCGTCGTCATCAGCGCCCTGAGTCGCCCCGACAAGCTCGTCGCCCGGTTTGAGAACAATTACTTCAAAGTCTGGCTTGTTCGGCCACGAGCCTGTCGCGACGCGCTTGACTATGCCTTGTCTCGTGCCGAGGGCGATCGGCTGACCGTCGAGCGACACAAATCCGAGGATGCGCTCGCGTGGTGGAGCCGCCAAGTACTCCGTGATCTTCGCACCAGCGGCGAGCTGAATGGAGTTCGCAGGTACCACCGGCAAATCAACCGCGGTGAAACGGATGAGTCGACCAGAACTCGTGATCGCACCGATCTCGCTTCGGCTTGTCGTGACGAGCCGCGAGCGTATCGCATCGTGCTTGCTTCGCCGACGGGTCGGTGTTCCATGAGGTGTTCCATTGGGCGCATCGTCACCGAGATCAATGCGGATCGCGCGCCCGGTCGTTGAGAGAAGCACTTCGCACGCTGCATCCGCAATCTCAAGACTCGGGGCCGCTGCGCGCGCGACCGCAGTCGTCGCGACGCTAGCCGGGGCTTCGGTCAGCAGGGTCCGACGCGGGGTTCCGAACCGCTGCGCGACCGCCTCAAGCTCATCAGAGACGAGTTGACGGATGCGCGAAGAATCAGCAAGCACGGCCTCGAGGTTGTCGATCTCAGCACGGAGGGCATCGGCCTCAGCCTCAAGTTCGATGCGGCTAAACCTCGTGAGCCTGCGCAACCGCAACTCGAGGATGTATTCGGCCTGGATCTCGCTCAGATCGAAGACATCCACCAAGCGGGTTCGAGCTTGCTCGGCGTCGTCGCTTTGCCGGATGACCTGAATGACCTCGTCGATATCGAGAATCGCGATGAGCAATCCCTCAACGAGGTGCAGCCGTTCTTTGCGACGCGCAAGCCGGAACGCGCTCCTACGGCGCACCACTGCTAGCCGATGATCGAGGTAGACCTGCAGAAGCTGCTTGATACCGAGCGTGCGCGGTCCGCCGTCGACGAGCGCGACATTGTTGATCGAGAAGTTCTCTTCGAGTGGCGTCAAACGGTACAACTGCTCCAGTACCGCATCGGGGCTGAAGCCTGTCTTGAGCCCGATGACGAGTCGCATCCCGTGTTTACGATCGGTGAGGTCCGTGACGTCGGAAATGCCGCTAATCCTCTTCGCGTTGACGCCGTCCTTGATCTTCTCGATGACACGCTCAGTACCAATGAGGTACGGCAGCTCGGTCACCACCAAACTTGTCTTCCTGGCCGTGAGCGACTCCACGGTGACCTTCGCCCGGGTCTTGAAGGCACCGCGCCCGCTTGCGTAGGCATCCCGGATGCCGTCGAGGCCCACGATTGTGCCGCCGGTTGGCAGGTCCGGCCCAGGCATATAGGCCATGAGTTCATCCAGAGTCGCGTCTCGGTGTTCCAAGAGATGCCGAGCGGCCCCGATGACCTCGCTGAGATTGTGCGGAGCCATATTGGTGGCCATCCCGACCGCAATGCCACTTGCCCCGTTCACCAACAAGTTGGGGAATGCGGCAGGCAGCACCGCTGGCTGCATTAGCGAATTGTCATAGTTGGGGACGAAGTCAACAACGTCTTCATCGAGGTCGTCAGTGAGCGCGAGTGCCGCCGCCTGAAGTCGGGTCTCGGTGTAGCGAGGTGCAGCCGGCCCATCGTCCAAGGTCCCGAAGTTGCCGTGGCCGTCGATCAGGGGAACGCGGAGCACGAAATCCTGCGTCAACCGCACCATCGCGTCGTAGATCGAAGCATCGCCGTGCGGGTGCAGCTTGCCCATGACGTCACCGACGACCCGCGATGACTTGACGTGACCTCGATCTGGCCGCAAGCCCATCTCTGTCATCTGATACAGGATGCGCCTCTGAACCGGCTTCAGGCCGTCGCGGGCGTCGGGAAGCGCACGCGAATAGATTACCGAATAGGCGTATTCGAGAAACGAGCCCTGCATCTCGGCAGTGACATCGATGTCTTCGATTCGCTCGCCCGAGGTGCCGTCGAGAGAGGTGGAATTGATGGTAGCCATAGGATTGCACCCATGCTACCGGCGGTCTCGCGCGACGCGATCAGCCTTGCCGACGTGCTGCAAAGTTGTCTCTTGTCCACCCTCGGTAGGCCGAATCGACTCGATCTGGCCCCGGTCGGGCAGGCGATTGTGGTGCTCATCGACGGGCTCGGCGTTGAGGCGCTGCGCGCGCGCGCCGGCCACGCGCGCGTGCTGAGCGCCGCTCTCTCGCCGAGATCGATCATCCACAGCGGCTTTCCAACGACGACTGCGGCGGCGATTGCAACGCTAACGACCGGAGCCTCTCCTGGCCGACACGGACTCGTCGGGTATTCGGTGCTCGACGCTGCCCACGGTCGTGTCGTCAACCAACTCACCGGCTGGGATGATCGCCTTGATCCACTCAGCTGGCAGCGCGTTCCTACAATCTTCGAACGGGCATCCGAAGTTGGCGTGAGTTCTGCGGCGATCGGGCCCGAGCGCTTTCGCGATTCCGGGTACACCAAAGCCGTGCTGAGGGGTGCCAAGTACCACGGAGCTTCACGCATTGTCGACCGGATGCTGCAAGCCGCTGAGCTCGCTGCGCCCGGGTTGTCTGCACTCAACTACGTCTACGTGCCGGAGCTCGACATCGCATCGCACGCATACGGGTGGCAATCTCGGGCGTGGATCGAGGCGCTCGAAGAGACCGATGCAGCACTGCGCCGACTGACCGCTGCACTCGGGCCGAACACCGGTCTTCTTGTCACGGCTGATCACGGGGTGCTCGATGTCGACGCGCGTTCGCACGTGCTCTTCGATTCGGTTTCAGCGCTGGTCGATGGGGTGAGGTTTGTTGCTGGTGACCCGCGGTGCCTTCAGCTGCACATCGCATCGGATGCCTCACCTGCCGTCCGGCAACGGCTTCTTGAGGCGTGGCGGGCGTCCGAGTCATCGCGCGCCTGGGTCGCCTCTCGAGATGAGGCGATTGAGGCGGGGTGGTTTGGCGAAGTCGACCACGTGGTTCGGCCACGAATCGGGGACATCGTTGTAGCGGCTCGAAAGACCATTGCGTACTACGACTCCAGGGACAGTGTCAGCACGGCTCGATCCATGATCGGCCAGCACGGCTCATGGTCTGACGCGGAAACCCGAGTTCCATTGCTTCGCTTTGGGGCCTTTGCCCGGTGAGTCGCTCGGCGAGCCCAAGACCGAGATCGTCGGCTCAGCCCAGATCGTCATCCGGTCTGGCCCCAAAGACGATCTCATCCCAACTTGGCATCGCTGCCCGCCCTTTCTTGCCCCGCACGCCTGGTTGTGGCGCAGTCGAGCGGGGTGATTCCGCGCGTGGCTCTGCGAGAAAATCATCAAGCGGAACATCCACGAGTCGAATCGAGCCGGATGATGGATGCAAGGAGGCGGGGTCGGTCATCGGCCCATCGTCATCGAAATTTGCGCTCTCGCGCTCGCCACGCCGACGCCGCAACGCCTCCAGGAGGTCAGCGGTCTGGTTGCCTGGCTGGCTTGGTTCCGATTCCCGGTGCGCGGTCCGGCCGAACGGCACTGCCTCAAGCAGCGGGCCAGTCGCAGCCAGCTCAGATTCGTCCGCGGTGAACGAAGCTGTGGCAGCGTGGTTCTGAGGGCTATCGCCGGAATGGGGTTGCGGTTCGAATGCTCCACTGTCGAAGCGCGAAGAGTTACTCGCTGGGGCCGAAGGAGCGACAGCCCGCAGCCGCGGAATGAGGATTCCACCGACATCCCCCTGTTGCGAGAGCGCGATGGCTTCGCTGTTCAGAGGTGCGAGTGAATGCTTGCGCGGGTCGAATTGCCAACGAGCATCGTGCTCGATCTGATGGGCTGTGAACGAAAGCTTGACGATCCAGCCCGAGCTCAGGTCCTTCCAGCTCGCCCAGCGCTCGTTCACACCGCCGAGGTCGTGCAGTCGCTCGCGAATCGCGGTGCCGAAGGTCTTACCCTGACCGAGTGGGTCGACGTCGGCAGCGGTATGCACGTGCACTGCCAGCGCAGACTCAATGACGAATTCACGCTCAGCCAGCACCGGGCCCTCGAACCGTTGAATGTACTCAACCGCTACGCCCGTTATCGCTGCAACATCCTGAGCGGACATCCCGGCGCGGATGTGTGCCTGAATCTCCTTCGGCGGAAGTTTGCGACCGGAGTCCTGATCAGGTACCGACTGCCGAAGTCGGGATTGGACTGACTCGTCGACCGGCACACGAAAGCGGGTGCCGTCATCAGATGCCACGAGCAGTGCGCCCTTTTCGACGCCGATCACACTCAAGTCATGCATGCGGAAATGCCCTCCAGCGTTCGCTGTTCGAGGCAAGGATGACACGACTTGGCCCGGATTCACGGGAATACGGCTGGCGTGCCGCATGTTGAGTCCCAGACGAGCATTGAGCGGTTGTTCGATGGTTTGCTATTCGGTTTGCTTTCATGCAAACTGTGCGCGCCGAATCCGTTGAATGCGGCATACGAGAACTGGATGAGCATGGCGACCGACTACGACGCACCGAGAAAAACCGACGATGACTCCGAATCGATCGAGGCCCTCAAGGAGCGTGTTCCTGATAGCGCATCAGGGTCAATTGATGCTGACGATGCTGACAACCCTGGCAGTTTCGAGCTCGCTGGAGCGGATCTCTCAGATCTCGATCTCGACATTGTGGTGCTTCCACCGCAGGCGGACGAGTTCACGTGCGTGAACTGCTTTCTCGTGATGCACCGTTCCCAGATTCATCACACCGATAAACTCGGGCCGTGGTGTCTTGAGTGCGCGGCCTAGCCCTCAGCTTGGCGGCGTTCGCCTGAGAACCGCTTCGAGCTGTTCGGGATTTCTTGTGGAAATGAGCCAGTACGGCGTTGGGTCGCTCGGGTCGGAAAGTGTCACCCTAATGACCGGGTCGATCCACCCGCGAATCAACAGCCATGCTCGAGCGTCGAGTCGCTGCCCGCGTTCAAGTCGTGCAAGTTCTCCGCGTGCCGACTCGGTGTCGGCAATTGCGTCGAGCGGCAGGGTAGCGCGACCGGCCCTGAGCCGACCGTCCGCAACCTCGATCACGGGCGAAGCCAAGAGGAGCAGCCCAACCGATCCGCCGTACAACACCAAGGCGGTCCCGACTCCAACGAAGAAGTTGATCGGCAGAAATACGAGGACGCTCGCCGGAATCACCAGCGCAGTAGCCAAGTACAGCCATGGCGCTGGCCAGAGGCGTTCACGGTAGCGAGGCACGGTCCAATTAGACACCGTTCTACTGGCATTCAGTTCGTTCATCGTTCTGGACTAATCTCGACTCGTGACCGCCAACGTCGAAGTGCTCATCGGATCCGGTGAGGTGCCGAGCTATGCACACCCTGGAGACGCGGGAGCTGATCTCTGTGCTGGCGAGCCCTGCACTCTCGCTCCAGGAGCGCGAGCGACCATAGGCACAGGAGTTTCGCTTGCCCTACCAAACGGCTATGTCGGCTTCGTTGTTCCGCGCAGCGGACTGGCGGCCAAGCATGGGATCACGATCGTGAATAGCCCTGGAACGGTTGACGCTGGATATCGCGGTGAGATTTGCGTGACACTCCTGAATACGGATGCCGAGCAATCATTTTCAGTTTCGCCCGGTGATCGAATTGCCCAGCTCATCGTGATGCCCGTCTCGATGGCGACCTTCGTACCCGTGCGCGAGCTACCGGGAAGCCATCGCGGCTCTTCTGGTTTCGGATCAACCGGCGTGGGATCCGTCACAGGTAGCTCGGCGCCAGACAGCCCAAAAGAACCAGGAGTTTATTCGTGAGTGACCCCACCCCCGGCCGCACAGGTCGTGAAGCTGGCGCAAACCGGGAAGCGCCAGATGGCGATGAGATCGACATCCCAAAGTCGGCCCCAGCGGATCGAGAGATCAACGGTCCACTCGACGAGAGCGAAGCGAACGCGGTTCGACCGTACGTCGATCTTGGTGGCGTAAAGATTCTGCCGAGGCCCGAGTTGCACTTGAGGCTCGAGGTGGAGGAGGGGAGCAAGCGGGTCGTCGCGGTCGGACTTGACTACGCCGGTTCGACCCTGCAGATTCAGCCATTTGCAGCGCCGCGGTCGAGTGGCCTGTGGCACGAGATTCGCGCTCAGATCGTCGAGCAGATCAGCAAGCAGGGTGGATCGACCAGAGTCATAGACGGGCCGTTCGGGCCAGAGGTTCAGGCCGAGATCCCGGTTTCGGGTGATGCTTCTGGCAGCACGCGGTTGGCCCGCTTCATCGGCGTCGATGGACCCCGTTGGTTTCTTCGCGGCGTGATCGCGGGCGAAGGGGCAGTCAAGCCGGATGCCGCGGCGTTGGTCGAGGACTTGTACCGCTCGATCGTCGTCGTTCGCGGCACAACCCCAATGCCACCGAGAGATCTCATTCCGTTGCACATGCCCGCGACCGCGCAGGCCGGCGCACCGGGCGATTTGAACGACTCGGGGGGTGCGGCTTAATGACCGACGGTGATTCGCCGGCGCTGAAGAACGAGCACGATGCACGAGACAGCGTCCTTGAGCACGATGAAACACCCAGTTTTCGCGAGAGCTTGAGCGCCGCGGCACGGAAGGCAGGGATCGCGAAGGTCCAGCCGGGCGAAGCACCGAGTGCGAGTGCGCTGCTCGCGGCGATCGGCGGTGTCCGCGGCTTGGTCGAATCGATTTTGCCTGGACTTGTGTTTCTCGTCACCTACACGATTACCTCGCAATTGCTCCCTTCGGTTCTTATCCCGATCGGAGTTGCGGGAATCTTCGTGGTCGCCCGCCTCGTTGCACGAACTCCGGCAACCTCAGCCGTCGCTGGCGTCGTGGGGATTGGGGTGTCCGCTGCGCTCGCACTGTTCACTGGCAATGTGAACGACAACTTCGTTCCGGGGCTCATCATCAATGCCATTTCGCTCACGGTCTTTGTCGTCAGCGTGCTGGCGAGGTGGCCGCTCGTCGGACTGCTTGTTGCACTGCTCACCGGCGACGTCGGCGAATGGCGCAAGGATCCAGCAAAGCTTCGCGTGGCATACCTCGCGAGTGGATTGTGGATCGGCCTATTCGCTCTCCGGCTCGGCGTTCAGGGACCTTTGTACCTAGCCGAGCAGACGAGTGTGCTCGCGGCAACCAAGCTCGTCATGGGCGTTCCTCTATACGCTGCGGTGCTCTGGGTGACCTGGTTGCTCGTGCGAACCGCCTATTCGCGGCCCCGACCAGAGTGAGGCAGGAGACATCAATGTCCGCAGTAAATAGTTTCGGTGCCAAGGCGACGCTACGAGTCGGATCGACCGATTATGAGGTGTTTCGGATCGACTCTGTGCCCGGGTACGAGCGGCTTCCGTTCAGCCTCAAAGTACTGCTGGAGAATCTCTTGCGCACCGAAGACGGCAAGAACGTCACGAAAGCGCAGATCGAGTCGCTCGGATCGTGGGATGCCGCGGCAGAACCGGACACCGAGATTCAGTTCACGCCAGCACGCGTGGTCATGCAGGACTTCACGGGAGTTCCCTGCATCGTCGACCTAGCCACAATGCGCGAAGCCGTTGTGGCGCTCGGGGGGGACCCGACGAAGATCAACCCGCTCGCTCCTGCTGAACTCGTTATCGACCATTCCGTCATTGCCGATCTGTTCGGCACAGCTGACGCGCTCGAGCGCAACGTGGAACTCGAGTACGAACGAAACGGCGAGCGCTACCAATTCCTCCGCTGGGGTCAGACCGCATTCAACGACTTCAAGGTCGTCCCGCCGGGCACCGGAATCGTTCATCAGGTCAATATCGAATACCTGGCACGGGTTACGTACACGCGTGAGGTCGGCGGGGTGCTGCGCGCATTTCCAGACACCTGTGTCGGCACCGACTCGCACACCACCATGGTCAACGGGCTCGGCGTGCTCGGCTGGGGCGTCGGGGGCATCGAAGCCGAGGCGGCGATGCTCGGTCAGCCTGTCTCCATGCTTATCCCGAAGGTCGTCGGCTTCAAGCTGACCGGAGCAATTCCGGCGGGCGTGACGGCAACTGACGTCGTACTGACCATCACGCAGCAGTTGCGTCAACACGGCGTCGTCGGAAAGTTTGTCGAGTTCTACGGTGCGGGCGTCACCCAGGTTCCACTGGCCAATCGCGCGACGATCGGCAACATGAGCCCGGAGTTCGGTTCGACCGCGGCGATGTTCCCGATCGACGAGGTTACGCTCGACTACTTGCGATTGACCGGACGAAGTGAGTCCCAAGTCGCGCTCGTCGAAGCGTATTCGAAGCTGCAGTCGCTCTGGCATGACCCGGCTGTGGAGCCTGTCTTCAGCGAGTATCTCGAGTTGGATCTCGCGACCGTTGTGCCGTCAATCGCGGGTCCAAAGCGTCCACAGGATCGGGTAGAGCTCAGTCACGCCAAGTCCCAGTTCGCGCACGACCTCGCCAGCTATACGGTTGTCGGCAAAGACGCAGTGGATGTCGCTGGTCAGGCAAGCTTCCCCGCTTCTGACCCTCCTGGCTTCACGCCCGAGGACGAGGGTATCGACCAGACCACCGTCTACGTTTCGGCCAGCCCAGCTACGGCATCCCGACCAACCAAGATTGTGACGAAAGACGGCAAGAAGTTCACTATCGACCACGGAGCGGTCGCTATTGCGGCTATCACCTCGTGCACGAATACCTCGAACCCTTCCGTCATGCTTGCGGCCGGTCTGCTTGCAAGGAATGCTTCCTTGAAGGGGCTCAGCTCGAAACCGTGGGTCAAGACGACGTTGGCGCCCGGTTCAAAGGTCGTTACCGACTACTACGAGAAGGCGGGACTCACCGGCTACCTCGAAGACCTCGGCTTCTACACGGTCGGCTATGGCTGCACGACGTGCATTGGCAACTCCGGCCCGCTCGATGAAGCGATCTCCGCAGCAGTGAACACCAACGATCTCGCCGTCGCGGCCGTGCTGTCTGGCAACCGCAACTTCGAGGGACGCATCAACCCTGACGTCAAGATGAACTATCTCGCCTCTCCGCCGCTCGTCATCGCATACGCGCTGGCCGGCTCGATGGACTTCGACTTCGAAATCGACCCGCTCGGCACAGACCGCGACGGCAACGATGTGTTCTTGAAGGACATCTGGCCTGATGCCGCGGAGGTGCAGAGCACGATCGACTCCTCGATCAGCACAGAGATGTTCACCCATGAATACGCCGGCGTGTTCGACGGTGACGAGCGATGGCGCAGTCTGCCAACCCCGACCGGCTCGACGTTCGAATGGGATGAGGCATCGACATACGTTCGCAAGCCACCGTACTTCGACGGCATGATGATCGAGACAACCCCGGTCTCATCGATCGCTGGGGCGCGCGTTCTTGCAACCCTCGGTGACTCGGTAACGACCGACCACATCAGTCCGGCCGGGTCGATAAAGGCAGACACTCCGGCAGGAAAATACCTCGATGCGCACGGTATTGATCGCATGGACTACAACTCGTACGGGTCGCGTCGCGGCAACCACGAAGTCATGATTCGGGGAACCTTCGCCAACATCCGCCTCAGGAACCAGCTGCTCGCGCAGTCCAACAATGGCAGCGGTATCGAAGGCGGCTACACGCGCGACTTCAGCCAGCCGGATGCTCCGCAGTCGTTCATTTACGACGCGGCGCAGAATTATGCTGCGGATGCCACACCGCTCGTGATCTTCGGCGGCAAGGAGTACGGCTCTGGGTCGAGCCGCGACTGGGCAGCGAAGGGAACCTCCCTGCTCGGCGTCAAGGCTGTCATCACCGAGAGCTTTGAGCGCATCCACCGGTCGAATCTCATCGGCATGGGAGTGCTGCCGCTGCAGTTCCCGCTCGGAGAGACGTGGGCATCGCTCGGGCTCGATGGCACGGAGATCATCGATATCGACGGGGTCGAAGAGCTCAACGAAGGGCGGACTCCGAAGACGCTCCACGTGACTGCCAGGCCTAGTGAGCACTCGGAGTCCGGTCGCGAAGTGATCGAGTTTGACGCCGTTCTCCGAATCGATACTCCGGGGGAAGCCGATTACTACCGAAACGGCGGGATCTTGCAGTACGTGTTGAGATCGCTCGTTTAGGGTATTGGGATGACCCTGCTCGCCAGTATCACCGGTCCTCGCGATCTCGATGGACTCAGCACCACGCAACTCACCCAGCTGGCGTCCGAGATCCGCGAATTCCTCGTACGTGAGGTATCCAAGACTGGTGGGCACCTAGGGCCTAACCTGGGGGTCGTGGAACTGACGATTGCGATTCACGCGGTCTTCGACTCCCCAAACGACCCGATCATTTTTGATACTGGGCACCAGAGCTACGTGCACAAACTTCTGACCGGGCGGCAGGACTTCAGCCGACTGCGGCAGCAGGGCGGGCTCGCCGGCTATCCGCAACGAGCCGAGTCACCGCACGATATCGTCGAAAGCTCGCACGCATCGAGTTCGCTGTCGTGGGCAGACGGCATCTCGCGTGCGTTCACCATGACGGGCCAAACCCACCGGCACGTCGTGGCTGTCGTCGGGGACGGGGCGCTGACCGGCGGCATGACCTGGGAGGCACTCAACAACATCACTGACGACAACAGTCGCAATCTTGTTATCGTCGTGAACGATAACGGTCGCTCATACGCTCCGACGATCGGTGGCATGGCGCACTTCCTCAACGATGTACGCACCCGGCGCTCGTACCGCACTCTGGACTCAACGACGAAGAAGGTCTTCGGAGCATTCGGCCCGCCGGGGCGGGCGCTGTATCGGGGCATCCGCGGGGGAGCCCATGGCTTCATGTCGAGGTTCTCCAACAATGAGGCGCTCTACTCGAATCTCGACATCAAGTACCTGGGTCCCGTTCATGGCCACGACACCGCCGCGCTTATCGCGGTGCTCAAGCAGGCCAAGAGCTATGGAGCTCCTGTCATCGTGCACGCGATCACTGAGAAGGGTCGCGGCTATCAGCCAGCGCTGAGAGACACCGCCGACCAGTTTCACGCGGTCGGCCAGATCGATCCGGAGACGGGAGAGTCGATCGAAACCGGCGGCGCGCCATCATGGACCTCGGTGTTCTCCGACGAGATCGTGCGTTTGGCGGATGCGAATCCGAAGATCGTCGGTATCACCGCCGCGATGCTTCGACCGACTGGTCTGCACAAATTCGCCGACAAGTATCCCGACCGTGTTCTTGACGTTGGCATTGCAGAACAGCACGCCGTCACTTCAGCCGCTGGGCTAGCGTATGGCGGTCTGCACCCTGTCGTGGCCCTGTACGCGACCTTCATCAACCGTGCTTTCGACCAGGTACTCATGGATGTTGCGCTGCACAAGGCCGGCGTGACGTTCGTGCTCGATCGGGCCGGGGTGACCGGGCCAGACGGGCCGAGCCACCACGGCATGTGGGATCTTGCGGTGCTCCAAGTCGTGCCGAACATTCGCATCGCCGCACCCCGTGACGCAACCCGCCTGAGAGAGGAACTCGGTGAAGCCGTTGCGGTCGAAGACGCGCCGACCGTCGTGAGGTTCCCTAAGGGCGAGGTTGGGAGCGACTTTGACGCCGTGCGGCGCACCTACGATGGGGTCGATGTTCTGCGCGAGGCTGCCCACAAGGATGTGCTTATCGTCACTGTCGGGCCGATGGCTGGGCTCGGACTGGATGTCGCTGAACGGCTCGCTGCCCAAGGGATTGGCGCAACGGTCGTTGACCCTCGATGGGTCATACCGGTGCCGAAGAGCATTGTCGAGCTTGCCGCAGACCACAGGATTGTTGTGACCATAGAAGACGGTGTAAAGGTCGCCGGGATCGGCACAAGAATTCGCCAAGACCTCAGGGCTGCCGGAGTCGACACTGCCGTCGATGAGCTTGGCTTGCCTGATGAGTTTCTCGATCACGGAAGCCGCGCTTTCATTCTCGAGCAGGTCGGTCTCACAGCGCAGACGATTGCCCGTGACGTCGTTGCGCAGGTTCTTGGCAGCAAGATTCCAGTCGCACGACCGCTTCCCGCCGAGTTGCTCCTCGGCACCCGCGCGACCAAGGGCTGACCGGCCGGTCGTGTCTAGGACACTGCGTCGCGGTGGGCAGAAGTACCCGCTGAACTGAACCTAGTTCGGTATACTCGTCAGCAAGCGCATAGTGAATTGGTATCGGTTTTCGAGAGCTACGCGCAATCTGACTCGCGCCGAGCACCGAAAGAGGCACGTTATGTTCAGCAGCGGACAACCCATATCGTCCATATCGAAACAGCGCGCAGTTGCCGCAATCGCACTCTCGACGGCGACCGCGGCGCTGCTGTCCGGGTGTTTTGCCCCCCAGACGGAAGCATCGGTTGGGTTCGACGGTCTCCAAACCGCGACCATTCAGCTCGAAGCGTTCGGTCGCTTCGTCGCACCTGGAACCTTGGACCCGCTTCCGGCCGGGACGACGGGTTCTGGGTTCTTCATTACCTCAAGCGGACTCGCTGTCACGAACAACCATGTTGTCGCTGGTGCAGGCACGGTCGAGGTCCGGACTGGCGATGACCCCAACAACAGTTTCGGTGCAACAGTTCTCGGGAGTTCAGAGTGCTTGGATCTCGCCGTCGTTCAGGTGGACGGTTCGGACTTTCCGTTCCTCGGTTGGTACGAGGGCGAGATAGAGAACGCGCTGGAGGTCTACTCGGCGGGTTTCCCGCCGGGAGGGGAATACACACTCACGGGGGGCATCGTCTCAAAGGCTGATGTCCCATATGAGAGCAACTGGGCCTCGCTTGATCGAGTAATAGAGCACGATGCCCGGACCCGCGGCGGCAACTCCGGGGGACCGCTCGTCGACGCTGATGGTCGGGTTGTCGGGGTCAACTACGCCGGCGAAAACGAGTTCGACGTTAACTTTGCGATTCATCGAGATCAGGTGCTTCCGGTGTTGCAGGATCTGATCGATGGCAAGCCGGTTCTGAGCCTTGGTGTCAACGGGGAAGCCCTATTGCCTGACGACGATGGTGCACTCGGTGTCTGGGCAACCTCGGTTGTTGCGGGCGGTCCTGCGGATCTCGCCGGCATCGAGGCTGGCGACGTCTTGGTCGATCTTGCGGGTATCCCTCTTGCACAGTCTGGAACGATGGAGGAGTACTGCGAGGTCGTTCGCACTCAAGGGGTCGATGCAACGATTGACGTCACTGTCTACCGCCCATCAGAGGACCAGTTCTACGAGGGGCAGTTTAACGGACGCGAGCTCGCTGCGTCCCAGGCCGGTGGCGGTTCACAACCGACGCCGGAGCCTGCCGGGAGCTTCGTAACAGTCTCGGACGATAGCGGCGCGATTAGCGTTAGCGTGCCGGACACATGGTCACAAGTCGACGGGTCTCAAACTACCGACGCGGCTGGTGATCCCGTCTTCAAGCTCACGGCATCCCCGGACATCGCTTCGTTCTTGTCAGGCTTCAGCGTTCCCGGCCTTCGGCTCGAAGCCTCACAAACATTGGACAGGAGCAGAATTGCCGAAGTGCTCTTGAGCCTAACGGTGCCCCTCAGCGCCGTATGTACGCCGAGCGAAAGCGGTCCGTATGACGACTCGTTTTACGTGGGCGAGTACTCGTACCTCACGGACTGTGGGAGCGCGGGTTCAGATGTGGTGGTAGTCGTCGCAGAGGATGTTGCGGGTACACACCTGATATTCCTCACGGCGCAGCTTGTCAGTTCCGAGGACAAGACCACTGCGCTCGAAAAGATCTTGTCTACCTTTACTGCAAGCTTCTAGGCACCGCGTTCGGCGGCTACAGCACCCCAGCGATTCTGGGGTGGTGGAAGGTGTCGCCGAACGCGCGCTCAGATGCTCCCGAGCGATCAAGGTACGGCGTGACGCCACCCATCTGGAACGGGTAGCCAGCGCCGAGAATCAGGCACAGGTCGATGTCTTCGGCCGCCTCGACAACGTGATCATCGAGCATCCGCTTAATCTCATCGGCAAGCCCGTCTTCAATCCGGCGCTGCAGTTCGACTGCCGTCATCGGCGTCGACCCGCCCTTGACGATGTCCAGGGCGGCCTTGTCGATGCCCTTGATCTTGCCCTTGGCATCGCGTTCGAATATTCGCCCGAGCTCTGCGAGCTTGTGGAGATTTGCGCTGTCGAAGAAACGATCTGGGAAAGCCGCGTGGTGAGTGTCGAGCACGTGGGCGCCGACTTTGAGACCGACGAGTTCGAGCAGTTCAAACGGTGTCATCGGTAAGCCGAACGGTCGCGTCGATTCTTCGACAACCTCGAACGGCGTGCCGGTGTCCACGGCGTGCATGGCCTCGCCGAGGACCTTGGCGAGAATACGGTTCACGACGAAACCAGGCGTGTCTCGGGTGATGACCGCGTTTTTGCGGAGGTTGGCTGCCGTCGCCATGGCTGTCGCGAGGGCCCCATCCGTCGTTTTCGGAGTCTTCACGACCTCGATCAGCGGCATGACCGCTACCGGGTTGAAGAAGTGGAAGCCGACAACGCGCTCGGGGTGCGCAAGCTTCGCGCCGATCTGTTGAACCGAGAGGGAGGAGGTGTTTGTGGCGAGAATCGCCTCGGCGCTGATGTACTGCTCGACCTCGGCGAAGACCGCCTGCTTCGCTTCGAGTTCTTCGAAGATCGCCTCGATCACCCAGTCGCACGCCGCGAAATCGGACTTCTCGGTGGTGCCGGTCACAAGCGCCGTGAGGCGGTTCGTTTCATCCTGCGAGATGCGACCCTTTGAGCGCAGCGCTTCGATTTCGTTACGAATCCATGCGACGCCCTCATCCACTCTGCCCTGATCGAGATCAGTAATTATGACTGGAACCTGCAGGCGACGAACGAATAGCAGGGCGAACTGGCGTGCCATGAGTCCCGCACCGATGATGCCGACCTTGGTGACCGGTCTCGCGAGCGCCTTGTCTGGGGCTCCGGCTGGCCGCTTTGCACGCTTCTGAACCAGGTTGAATGCGTAGATGCTCGCTCGGAACTGATCGCCCGATATCAGGTCGGCGAGCGCCTCATCTTCGAGCTCGAAGCCCTTCTTCTTGTCGACACTCTTGGCCGACTTCAGCAATTCGAGCGCGCGATACGGCGACTGCGCAACCTTGCCGATGCGGCTCGCGAGGGTCTTCTCCGCGATTCCGATTGCGATGTCCCATTTTGCAAGTCGCTCCACCTTGCCCGGTTCGTTCTTGCGCTTGACTTTGATCACCCCGGTGATGACACCGTCTGCCCACTTGATCGAGTCCTCAAGAAAGTTCGCTGCTGGGAAGATCGCGTCGGCGATGCCGAGGTCGAAGGCTTGCTGGCCGGTAAGCATCCTGTTGTTCTTGAGTGGGTTCGAGATAACGACCTCGAGCGCGTTCTCGATGCCGATGAGATTCGGGAGCAGCCATGCGCCTCCCCACCCTGGGATGAGGCCAAGAAACACCTCTGGTAGCGCGAAGCCGGCCGTGGAACTGTCGATTGTTCTGTAGTTCGCGTTGAGGCCGATCTCAACTCCACCGCCGAGCGCGAGTCCGTTCGTGAAGACGAAGGATGGCACGCCGAGCTCGCTGAGCTTTCCGAGGGCCCAGTGCCCAAGCTGGGCCATGGCCAAGCCGGTCTCGCGATCTGGAATCTCGCCGACCTTGGACAGGTCGGCACCCGCTGCGAAGATGAACTGCTTGCCCGTTACGGCTAGTCCGTGGATCTCTCCTCGGGAAGCGCGCTCCTTCTGCGCATCAAGTACATCGGCGAACTCGAGAAGGGTGTTTGGTCCGAGGGTGCTCGGCCGGGTGTGGTCTCTGCCATTGTCAAGGGTGACAAGGCCAAGGGTCTTTCCGCTTGCAAGCGGAATGTCGCGAACGTACGAGTGAGTAACCACCTCGTCGGGGTCGAGGGCCGCGAGCGTGGCGAACCGTTCGAGGATAGTCGTCGCCATGATCACTTCATCTTTCCGTTGTAGTGCGGGTTCTCCCAGATAACTGAGCCGCCCTGTCCAAGGCCGACACACATCGCAGTGAGGCCGTAACGTACATCGGGGCGCTCAGCGAACTGCGCGGCGAGTTGCACCATGAGTCGCACTCCAGACGAAGCGAGCGGATGTCCCATCGCGATCGCGCCGCCCCATTGGTTCACTCGAGCATCGTCGTCCGCGATTCCGAAGTGGTTCAGCAACGACAGCACTTGCACCGCAAACGCTTCATTGAGTTCGAAGAGTCCGATGTCGTTGATCGTGAGTCCGGCTTTGCGGAGCGCCTTCTCGGTGGACGGCACTGGTCCGATTCCCATGATCTCGGGTTCGACGCCGGCAAACGCGAAGCTTACGAGCTTCATCTTTGGAGCAAGCCCGAACTCCTTGGCGGCACTGGCACTGGCAATGATGCTTGCAGCCGCGCCATCGTTGAGCCCGGACGCGTTGCCAGCAGTGACCCGACCGTGGGGGCGAAACGGAGTCTTCAGCCCGGCGAGTCCCTCGAGTGTCGTTTCGGGACGAAGGCCCTCATCGCGAGTCGCGAGCCCCCAGCCTGCTGCGGTCTTGATGGCGACTGGAACGAGGTCGGGCGCAATCTTGCCTGCATCGTATGCAGCGGTCGCCTTGTGCTGGCTTGCCATCGCGAAGCGATCAGCGCGTTCCTTGGTGAGTTGGGGAAAGCGATCGTGAATGCGCTCGGCCGTGTTGCCCATATTGAGCGCATCGGCGCTCACCAGCTTCTCGGCGAGGAATCGCGGGTTCGGGTCGGCACCAAAGCCCATCGGGTGGCGGCCCATGTGCTCAACCCCGCCAGCAATCCCGATGTCGTACGCGCCGAATGCGATCGCTCCAGCGATGGTCGTCACGGTTGTCATGGCACCGGCACACATACGATCCAGTGCGTATCCAGGTACTGAGCGCGGCAAGCCGGCGAGGAGCGCCGCTGTGCGGCCAAGCGTGAGGCCCTGATCGCCCTGTTGGGTGGTCGCGGCGATCGCGACGTCATCGAAACGCTCCTTGGGGATGCTCGGATTGCGCTCGAGGAGTGCGATCATCGCTTTGACGATGAGGTCATCGGCTCGCGTGTTCCAGTACATGCCTTTCTCACCGGCCCGACCGAAGGGGGTTCGTACCCCGTCGACAAAGACGATTTCACTTCTCTCGGCCACGATGCCTCCACTGATCGATGTTCAGGGGCCATCGTATTCCCGCGGGATTTTGTGCGGGAATGGACTGACGGTTCCTACGAGGTCTGTTCTGGTGAGCCCTCGACTATTTGGCTGGCCTCGACAAAGGCTGCTGCGATTTGCTGTGCGGTTGCGTCAAGTTGCCACGGACGGGCACCCCACTCGGCGAGGGCCGCACGGATCGCCGCGGCATCCGCTGGCACTGGAGGGCTCCACGCAACTCGCCGCAACAGTTCAGGTGTCAGAAGATTCTCCAGCGGCATGGTCAGCCCCTCAGCCACTACACCAAGCGCGACTCTGGCTGACTTCAGTCGCTTATCAGCTTCCGGATTCTTCTCGGCCCAGACTCGAGGTTGTGGGATGCCCTCACCGACGGCTCGGAGGACCGGGAGTTCTTGAGCGGCAAGACCCTCCTGAATGGCATCCCACCACCGGTCGATCTGTGGTCGACTTGCGCGACCGGTGAACTCCTTCATAGCGACAAGGTCTTGCTTGGTTGTAGGCAGTACTCTGGACGCCGCCACGAGCGCCGAGTCTGGAACGAGTCTGCCAGCAGCGGTGTCGATTTCGCGGGCGTAGGCATCTCGTGCCAGCCACAGTGCCTTTGCGACGGCAAGATTACGAGCAGTGCGTATCGCGTGTAACCCGTTGAGCCTGCGCCACGGCTCAGCTCGCACCACCGTGAAGTCTCGTTCAAGCACCGCCGAGAACTCCTGGTCTGCGATGTGCTCTTTGCCGTCGCGGGCCAGGATTGCTCCGAGCGCGTCGCGCACCTCGACCAAGAACTCGACATCGAGCGCTGCGTACACGAGCCAGGACTGTGGGAGTGGTCGGGTTGACCAGTCGGCCGCCGAGTGTTCTTTCGCGAGCTGGATGCCCAGCAACTCTTCGACGACCCCGCCAAGCCCGACACGCGATAGCCCGGCCAAGCGCGCACCGAGCTCAGTGTCGAATAATCGGCTGGGGTTCAGCCCGACTTCACGCAAGCAGGTGAGGTCCTGACTTGCGGCGTGCAGAATCCATTCCTCTGAGCTGATTGCGTCGTCGAGTTCGGAGAATCGGCCGATTCCGATCGGATCGAAGAGAAACGTTCCGGCACCTCGCCGGAAGATCTGAATCAGGTACGCGCGTTGTGAATAGCGGTAACCGGATGCGCGCTCGGCATCGATGGCCACTGGACCGGTCCCGGCAGCAATCGCTAGCACGGCCTTGAGGTAGTCGTCACGATTGTCAATGACGTCGACGACGGCATGCTGGGCGTCGTTGTTCACCGATTCGGACGACTCGGGTTCATGCGGTGATGACGCTTGGTTAGTCATTCCCGACCCGACGCGCCGATAGCAGGCTCACTCCCTCTACTGCCGGGGGCAATCCCGCAAGCATGCACACCAGGTCATTCCAGGCTTCGACATGCGAAGCGATGTTGTGATCGATCGGTGTCCACGATGCGCGGAGTTCGATCTGCGCTCCGTCACCTTGACTCGCGAGTTCACCGTAGCCGGTGGACAACACACGAGTCGCCGTTCCGCTTGCTGAGTGATAGTGCGCTTGACGTTCCGTGAGGGCGTCTACAAGCCACGACCAAGCGACATCGGCGAGAAACGGATCCACCCCAATATCGGTCTCCAATGGAGCCTGTGCGTAGCAGATGACGCGGTACACCCCGTTCCAGGCTTGCGGTGCTTCTGGATCGTAGAGCAACACGAATCGACCCCCACCGAACGGGGAATCGACATCGTGCCGCGCAGGGGTCACATTGGCTGCGAGCGCCGCTGACCACGGTGCAACGGTGTCTGGGGCCGTGATCTCAGAGACGGCGAGTTCCTGGCGGATGGACGCACTCCGCAACGACTCCAACGCTGCAGCGAACTCAGCCGGCAACTTAGGCTGGTCAACGGACTCTGGCACGAGTGAAGGTTAGGCTGGATTGAAACAAAACCCGCCGAGGCACGCCGCCGTCACCGGGCGAGCGGCAATCCGCTAGCGCGGGCGAGGAGGGCGTTTTGACGCGAGCATCGCGGTCAGCGGTTTCGCTGACGCGAATTGCCGGACTCGCCGCGCTCATCATCGGCGGCTTGAGTGCCGCAACGGTGCTCGGGGCCGCGACCGTGTCTGTGCTCTTCGCGCGAGCCGTCGTTACTCCGCCAAGGAGAAAAACTGAGGATGTTCGCATCCTCGGCCATGACGCGACGACGATCACGGTGTCCGCGACTATCGATTCCCTCACGCCGGGGAGTTACAGCTTGTGGTTTACGGGCGATTCTGGCCACGCTCAGCTCGGCGAGATCGTTCGCTACGACACTGAAACAGTGACGCGGGAGCTCATCGCGGTCGACTTCGGCGACCTTGCCCGTGCTCGCCGCGGGCGATTGAGCGGATGGTTTTACTTGAGCCCGGCCGCGCTTGGCTACCCCTATTCTGAGGTTGAGATCGCGACCGAACTTGGAGCGGCACCGGCATGGTTGATTCCCTCGGCGGCGCCGAGCGCACGATGGATGATCGGCGTGCACGGCCGTGCGGTGCAAAAGCAAGAGGCGTTGCGTTCGGTTCCGGTGGTTCGGGAAGCCGGCTACAACTGCCTCCTCATCTCCTATCGAAATGACGGGGATGCGCCCGGGAGTCCAGACAATCGCTACTCGCTCGGCGATGCGGAGTGGCGGGACGTAGAGTCTGCGATGAGCTTTGCGTTGGAGCACGGCGCGATCGAGATCGTGCTCATGGGATGGTCGATGGGTGGTGCAATCGTCCTTCAAGCGCTGACGCGGTCGCGGCTCGCCGGGGTCATTACCGGCGTGATGCTGGACTCTCCGGTTATTGATTGGGTTACAGCGCTTCAGTTCCAGGGTCGTGCCTACCGTTTGCCCCGCGTACTGCGACGTGCCGTGCTCGCGCTCTTGAGCAGTCGCCAAACCCGGTGGTTGACGGGCCAATCGAGCGCAATCGACATCGCACGGATGGATCTGGTTGCGCGATCCGCGGAACTCAATACGCCAATCCTGCTCTTGCACAGTGACGACGACGGCTTCGTGCCATCAACGGCATCCCGAGCCCTTGCAGCGGCCCGCCCAGATCTTGTGACCTTTGACTGGTTCACGACGGCGCGGCACACTCGGCTGTGGAATTACGATCGCGATCGATGGAACGCGGACATCAGGTCGTGGCTTGCTGTGCTTGCGCGCCCTCGCGGCTGAAGGCCCACCGGGCGTACAGACTGCTGGATTCGTCGATCAGCAACTGGGTGAGTATGAGCGAGTTATCGGCGGGGGAGCCGGGCTGATCCGCCATCGCGAACAGCGGAAGGCGCGCGGAGGTCAGGAGCGGGGAGGTGGTGAGGCACAGTTCATTCGCGAGGCCTGCGTTGACAAGCTGGGTAGCGAGGCTGGGTCCACCCTCGCACACGATTGAGGCGAACCCGTTGCCTCTCAACGCTGACACGATCTCGAATGGATTCATCGGGGTGGCGGCGTGGGCATTCGCGTTCGCAAGTGACAGGATCAGTGCCCCGGCAAACTGGGCACGAACGATTCCGACGACGGATGTCGGACAAACCACCACGAGTCGATCAGCAGCAACCGGATCGATGCGATGCCCGTCAAGGTTGCCGGTGGAGGTCACGATCGCCAATCGGGATTTCTTCGGTATCTGGTACCCCTCTGAACGCACCGAGGCTGCCCCGACAAGCACGATGTCACTGAGTTCCCTGATCACGCCGAGGATCCGTCGATCCATCGCACTCGTGATCGTCTCGGAGGTGCCGTCTTTCCCGGCCGCGCTGCCGTTGACAGTTGCAACGAGATTCAAGCGGAGCCATTCCGGCTCTGGCGGGTGATACCACTCGAGCAGTTGCGCTCGAGCATTGCTCGCTTCGCAATCCAGCACCTCGACGGGGTCGGGTTGCACCCGCCGAAGGTTCATCCGGCAATTCTTTCGCGGACCTGTCGCTTGATTCTTGCAAGCATCGCGGTCATGCCGCGGATCCGCAGCGGACTCACCAGGGCCGTCAAGCCGAGTGTCTGTGGGAAGTCTCCCGGAGTCGCGAGCACCTCGGCGGTGCTCAGGCCTTCGAGTCCCTGGACCAGAATCGATGCGAACCCGCGGGTGGTCGGGGCTTCGGCCGGTGCCGTCGCGAACACATGCACGCGCGAGTCATCATCGACATCGACGAACAAAAAGACCGGCGACTGGCACTCCTCGACCCGCTCAAACAGAGTTGGATCCTCACGGTAGTGCTCGGGAAGCGCTGGCAGCTCATTGGCATACTCCAGCAGCAACTGCAGGCGATCACGTTGCTCCATCGCGTGAAAGTCCTCGCTGATCGTTGCGAGTTGCGCTGGCACGGTTTCACTTGACACGCCAGCCAGTATCCCACTCGCGTGGACCGCCTCAGCTGCGGGGCGCTTCGCCCGGTTCGGCGCCAGTGACGATGGGAACTCGGACTGCGGAACCCCACTCGGTCCACGAGCCGTCATAGTTGCGCACGTCGTTGAACCCGAGCAAGTGGGTAAGCACGAACCACGTGTGGCTCGACCGTTCGCCGATTCTGCAGTATGCAATGATGCTGTCGCCATCACGGAGCCCTGCCCCAGCGCGATAGATCGCTGCAAGTTCGTCGGCGGACTTGAACGTGCCGTCGTCGGCCGCCGCCTTTGCCCACGGCACATTGTGCGCGGTCGGGATGTGTCCCGCGCGAAGTGCACCCTCCTCGGGGTACGCCGGTGCCGTAGTGCGCTCGCCACTGAACTCTTCGGGCGATCGAACATCGATGAGTGGGTGTCCGATGTGCGCGAGCACTTCGTCTTTGAACGCGCGAATCTTCGAATCGTCCCGCTCAACGACCGGGTACTCGCTCGGAACGATTTGCGGATGCTCAGTGCTGTATGGCCGACCGTCGGCCTCCCACTTGGCGCGACCACCGTCAAGCAGACGCACGTCGTTGTGACCGAACAGCGAGAACACCCACAGCGCATAAGCCGCCCACCAGTTGCTCTTGTCGCCATAGATCACGACGGTGTCGTCTCGCTTGATCCCTTTCTCGCGCAAGAGTTCGGCGAATTCGCGCCCGTCAATGTAGTCGCGCTCGACCGGATCATTCAGTTCGGTGTGCCAGTCAATTTTTACCGCACCAGGAATGTGGCCAGTTTCGTACAGCAGCACATCCTCGTCGGTTTCGACCACGACGAGCCCTGCGGCACCGAGGTGGTGTTCGAGCCAGTCTCCCGAGACCAATCGGTCGGGGTGTGCGAAGTCCGCGAATTGCGCAGCAGGGTCAGCTTCAATCGTCACGCGGAACCTCCGTGTTTGTCTGGCCAGTCTTCGATGCGGACGGTCACCCGCTTGCGCTCGCTAAGCTAGACCAATCTTCTCAGCCAAATCTACGCAGTTCTCCGGCACGAATCTGCACGAGCGTAAGACCTCGACTCACGCGACGGGGCATACACGATGAGCGCCGCTGGGCCAACAGTTCCTGGGCGGCTGGCTGAGCGCAATCCGAGCCTCACCGGCGCAGAAATGATCCAGAGTTTGGTGCCGCCCCGCCAGTTTCTGGATGCATCGCTTGAGTCGTATCGGCCTGATCGCGACTATCCGTCGCAAGGAGCTGCGGTCGCGGCGATCCGCAACTTTCTGGCCAATGCCAAACCTCGCGGCGGGCGATTCCCCTTCCGTAAGCCGGATGGCCCCCCGCCCGGCCTCTATCTCGACGGCGGTTTCGGGGTTGGCAAGACCCATTTGCTTGCCGCGCTCTGGCATCTCGCTCCCGGCCGCAAGTACTACGGGACGTTCATCGAGTACACGGCACTGGTCGGAGCGCTCGGGTACGCACCGACCGTGCAGCTGCTTACCGGTGCGAGTCTGTTGTGTATTGACGAATTTGAGTTGGACGATCCGGGCGACACTCGGCTGATGGCACGGTTGCTCTCGCAGCTCGTTGCGACGGGTTCGCGGGTTGCCGCGACCTCGAACACCCCACCCAACGCGCTGGGGGAGGGGCGCTTCGCAGCCCAAGACTTTCTGCGAGAGATCGACTCGCTCGCACAGAAGTTCACGACAGTGCGAATTGACGGCCTGGACTACCGACGGCGCGACGTCGAAGCCCACGCGATTGTTGTCAGCGATGTCGCCGCAGCACTCTCGCGTCGAACCGGTCAGACGACCATTGACACGTTCGACGACGTGTTGGCCCACCTCGCTCGACTTCACCCGTCGCGCTATGTTCGCTTGGTCGACGGGCTGACCGCAATCGGAATGGCGAACGTACGTGTTATGACGAGCCAGACGGATGCGTTGCGTTTCGTTGCGTTCGTTGATCGACTGTACGACGCGCAGGTGCACATCGTTGCCGACGGCGTTCCCCTTGATCAGGTCTTCGCCGACGACATGCTCGCCGGGGGATACCGCAAGAAGTACCTGCGAGCCGTTTCCCGCCTCATTGCGCTGACCAATGGAGTCAGCTAGTCAGCGATTGGCACCGGCATTGTTCGGTAGTGCCGGGCCCGGAGCGTTGTGAGTATCGCTCCGATGATTGCAGCGATAACTGACGCAAGGATCACGGCGAGCGTCACCTCGTTCGCAACTTCCGTCTGCGACTCGAACGCGAGTTCGTTCATTAACAATGAAACGGTGAAGCCGATACCGCCTAGAGCGGCAACCGCAATGATGTCTTGAACGGGCATCATCGCATCTCGATTGCCGCGCGTTGACAAGCGCATTGCGATCACGCCACCCGCGGTGATTCCGATCAGCTTTCCCAACGGCAGCGCGACGAGCACGCCCCAAAATGCCGGGCTTAGTTGAGCTATCCCAACGGTCGGTACCGGCACGAGCGCGGCAATCAGTGCGAATAGCGGCAGGATGATCACGTTCGACCACGGTTCGATTGCGTGCCGAGTACGGCTAGCCGTGGCATCCGCCATGATCAGCCCGAGCGCGACACCCGCGACCGTCGCGTGAACTCCGGACAGGAACACCAAGACCCACGTGGTCGCTCCCAACAGGATCAGCGCCGCGATGATCAAGCCGCGATTGTGGTTGCGTTTTCGGTAGCGGTAACTCACCCACCCAAACAGCAGCACAGACGGGATGGCAAGCAACAGCGGGAGTGGCAGCAGATCCGTTGTGAAGAAGGCAGCGATGATGAGGATCGCGATGAGGTCATCGATGACGGCGATCGCGAGGAGCAGGGCCCTGAATTGCGGGGGAAGACCGCGGCCGACGAGGGCAAGCACCCCGAGCGCGAACGCGATATCCGTTGCCGTCGGAATCGGCCAGCCCTGGGAGAGATCTTGGTCGCGCGCGATGAGCAGAAAAATAACGGCAGGAGCTATCACTCCGCCGACCGCAGCAACGCTCGGCACCAATGCTTTGCGCGCAGAGTTGAGTTCGCCGTGCCGCAGCTCGTGCCGTAGCTCGATTGCGGCAATGAAGAAGAAAATCGCTAAAAGGCCGTCTTTGACCCAGTAGCTGACGCTCAAGTTCAGACCAATCCATGCGGGACCGAACGTGAACTCCTCGGCAGTTCTGGCCGCATCGGCGAACGCACTGTTTGCGAGAATCAGGCCAATTGCGGCGGCGAGCACAAGCAGCAGCGCGCCGAAACGCTCAGATCTGGCGAGAGTCATACTCCCAGCCTATGAGATCGACTTTGGCGAATTTTGCACGGCCCGTCGAAACCAGATGTTTACACGGACGCCTCCGACGTAACCTCCGCGAAACAGCAAGGTGCCATTGGGTGAAACCTCGATCCCCCACACTGGCGGCGTACCGGAGGCACAATCCCGCCTAGTGGGGCTCCCACGGTGCACCTTCCAAGAAACAGAGAGAGGTACACAATGGATCAGGGAAACACCACCTTCCTCCTGGTCTCGGCGGCGTTGGTGCTGCTGATGACACCGGGGTTGGCATTCTTCTATGGCGGCCTCGTCAAGGCCAAGAGCGTCATCAGCATGATGATGATGAGCTTCGGCGCGATCGGGCTGATCGCCGTCCTGTGGGTCGTCTACGGCTACGCAGTCGCATTCGCGAACCCCGGGACAGCGACCTACCTCGGAATCGACGGCTTCTTCGGTATCGACACCGCCTACATCGGTTTGCAGGGTCTGCTCGAAGCTCCAGAGGGCGCTGCATACCCGCCGCTGGCGTTCGTCGCCTTCCAAGCGATGTTCGCGATCCTCACGGTCGCGCTCATCTCCGGCGCTATCGCCGACCGCGCCAAGTTCGGGGCTTGGCTGATCTTTGCCGGAATCTGGGCCACGGTCGTGTACTTCCCGGTTGCCAGCTGGGTCTTCAACTTCTCCCTTGCAGAAGACGGTTCCTTCGCGAGCGGTGGGTGGTTGACCTACGGCCTGCAGAACATCTTCGGAACCGGCGTGATCGACTTCGCTGGTGGTACCGCCGTGCACATCAACGCTGGTGCGGCGGCTCTTGCCCTCGCCCTCGTGCTTGGTAAGCGTGTTGGCTTCGCCAAGGGCGCACACGTGCCCCACAACCCGCCGTTTGTGTTGCTCGGCGCTGGCCTGCTGTGGTTCGGTTGGTTCGGCTTCAATGCTGGCTCGGAGCTTGCAGCAGACGGTGTCGCGGCCCTCGCCTTCGTCAACACGCTCGCAGCCCCCGCCGCGGCACTCCTTGCCTGGCTCGTCGTAGAGAAGATTCGCGACGGTAAGCCGACCTCAATTGGCGCCGCTTCTGGCGCAGTTGCTGGTCTGGTTGCTATCACCCCGGCTTGTGCCTCGGTGACACCGCTTCTGGCGATTCTGCTCGGCATCATTGCGGGTGCGGTGTGTGCGATCGCGATTGACCTCAAGTTCAAGTTCGGCTTCGACGACTCGCTCGATGTCGTGGGAATCCACCTCGTTGGTGGCCTTGTCGGCACCCTGTACTTGGGCTTCTTCGCAACGAACAGCGGCCTCGTGTTCAGCGGTTCATTGAGCCAGCTGACGGTCCAAGCAATCGCAGCGTTCTCGGTCGCGATCTTCTCGTTCGTGCTGGCCTACATCATCGGCCTCGCGATCGAGAAGACGATCGGCTTCCGGATCAAGAACGAGGACGAGATCGCTGGCATCGACACCATCGTGCACGGTGAAGAGGGCTACGTGCTCGCTGACGCCAAATAGCGTGAACGTTTAACAACCCGGTGAGGGGTGCCGCTCGGAGGAGTGGCACCTCTTACTGTTTTCGTTGAGGTGAGCACGTGAAGACTTGGAACATCGCGACGGCATCGGCGGTCGCGTGATGCGGCCCGTGAGACCCGAGCCGAGATCCGAGTCGAGCTCTGAGCCGCCGCTCCTGCCGGGTCGAGAAGTCGCGAGCCAACGGTGGACACAGCTCGCGTTCCTGCACTGGCGGGCCGACTCGGCGATTGTTGCGCCGCTTCTGCCACGCGGCATCCACCCAGACGAACATGACGGCAGCAGTTGGGTCGGGCTGATCGCCTTCCACTTGGGCGGAGCGACCCTCCTGGGCAGTCCGCCGATTCCGTTCTTCGGCTCGTTCCCCGAAATCAATGTGCGTCTCTACGGGCTGGATGACGCGGGTCGCCGCGGTGTCGTCTTCCTCTCCCTCGAGGCGTCCCGGCTCGCCGCGGTTCTCGCCGCGCGCGCCGCGTTCTCGATCCCGTACTTCTGGTCGCGCACCGCTATGGCGATCGATGGCGAGTTGACGACCTATACCGCTCGGCGCCACGCCGGTGCTGGGCAGACCCTCATGGCCGTCCGCGGGGGCGGGCGCTCGGTGGTCGACGAGCCGAGAGCCGACTTTCTCACGGCCCGGTGGGGGCTTTACACCAGCCGCTTTGGTCGCACGGTCTTCCTCCCGAACACGCACGAACGCTGGGAACTCGAGACCGCCGAGCTGGTGGCGCTTGAGGACTCCCTGCTTGAGGTCGCGGGTTTCGCGGGGGTCGCGTCGCGGCCGCCCGATTCGGTGCTCGTAGGCGCGGGGGTCACGGCTCGATTCTCGTCGGCGCTGCCGGTGCCTTGAGCGTCGGCGGCACGTGCGGCTCCTCGAGCGCTCGACGACCGAGAAGGGTCGCGCCGGCGACGGCGGCCGGCATCATGATCACCGCTCCAAGAGGGATGAGGAACGCAAGATACGTCGCCGCGCCAAAACCGACCGTGGCCGGCCGCCGCGTGCCCAAGGCGCGGCGCCGGTCGCGCGGCGAGACCCCGCGTGAGTCGAAGACACGGCCGGTCAGCTCGAGGGCGACGTACCAGCCGCCGAAAAGGGCTGCGAGCACGGGAACAAGAACCGGACCCACCACCGGGATGAAGCCGACTGGGAACAGCAGGAGACCGATGAACGCGGTCGGCACCAGGATCCGCAGCCCCGCGACGATGCCGATTCCCAGCGTGCGCCAGAAGCCCCTAGCGTTCTCGTCAGGAACCTCGCCGAATCGACCCTCAACGTGGCGCCAAATGCGTTCGTAGATCGGGTCGCCCACGATCAGCGTGACCGTTGTGAAGGTGAAGACGATGAGGAGTATGGCGACGGCGAGGAACGATAGCCCCGCAACGACGCGAATACTCGTGCGCCACGGTTCGTCCCATCGGGCGGCGAAGGGCGTCGTGAGTTCGGCGAGGGTTTCGAGATTGAGGGCAAGCACGACAAAGCCGGCGAAGAACACGGTGCCCACGATCAGGGCCGGAATCATCCCGAGCAGCATCAGGCGTGGGGCTGTCGCCCAGACCTTGAGTCCTCGGCCCAAGAGGCTCGCTCCGGTGAAAAACTCGCGGAGCACGCGACGTCTGGGGTTCACCATGACACCACCCTAATTCGGCGTTACAGCGTGCGCAGTGGGCGATACCGGACTCGAACCGATGACCTCTTCCGTGTGAAGGAAGCGCGCTACCAACTGCGCCAATCGCCCGCGACAGCAATCCTGCCACAGCGACGACCCGCCCGTAACAGGATTGGCTGCACCGGGTCGCATCGGCTACAGTCATGGAGCACGCAGAAATGCGAGCAGTGCGGATGTGGCGCAGTGGTAGCGCATCACCTTGCCAAGGTGAGGGTCGCGAGTTCGAATCTCGTCATCCGCTCGA
>Ga0163144_10002056_pt1 | contig 46926 bp, 47 predicted proteins | sample OliLak19BULKMAT1_FD_123175 | JGI IMG/M metagenome (GOLD analysis project Ga0163144, IMG submission 123175) | Freshwater microbial mat bacterial communities from Lake Vanda, McMurdo Dry Valleys, Antarctica - Oligotrophic Lake LV.19.BULKMAT1 | ecosystem: Environmental > Aquatic > Freshwater >... | reverse complement strand
CGCCAGCGCCAGCGCCAGCGCCAGCGCCAGCGCCGCCACCGCGCCCGCCGCGCGTCGGGCTGGCACTCGGGGGTGGAGCGGCACGCGGCTTCGCCCACATCGGGGTGATCCAGGTGCTGGAGGAGGCCGGCATCAAGCCGCAATTGGTGGTCGGTACGTCGGCCGGCAGCTTGGTGGCTGCCCTCTACGCCTCCGGCAAGACCGGGGCCGAGTTGGGCACCCTGGCCCTGGGCATGGACGAATCTGCCCTGACGGACTGGTCCTTTCCCGGCCGCGGGGTGATCCGTGGCGAGGCCCTGGCGCGCTACGTCCGGGAGCAGACGGCGGGCGTGAGCATCGAGAGCATGAAGTTGCCCCTGGGCATCGTGGCAACCGACCTGGACAGCGGACAGCCCATGCTGTTCCAGCGTGGCGATCCGGGCGTGGCTGTGCGGGCCTCGAGCGCCGTTCCCGCCGTTTTCCAACCGGTCAGGATCGGCGAGCGCGAGTATGTCGACGGCGGCCTGGTGTCGCCGGTGCCGGTGCGCTTCGCCCGCCAGATGGGCGCCGAGCTGGTGCTGGCGATCGATATCTCCAGCCCGCCCGACGGTCAGGCCACCGGCGACGCCATGCGCATGTTGCTGCAGACGTTCGCCATCATGGGCAAGAGCATCAACCAGTTCGAACTGCGTGATGCCGACATCGTGTTGCGGCCGCGTTTGAACGGCATCGGCAGCGCCAACTTCACTGCCCGCCAGCGCGCCATCGGTGCCGGTCGCGAGGCGGCGTTGGCTGCGCTGCCCGCGCTGCGGGCACGCATCACGGCTCTGACGCGCTGAACAAGAAAACGGCCCGGTGTCGCCACCGAGCCGTGAAGGCACCGCAAGACACGGTGCCGACGAGACAACCAATCAAAGTCCACCGCAGGCCAAACCCCGCGGCACGACGTCGGACGCCGTCTGGCCTTGTAAGTTCAACTCACGCGGTGCGCTTGGCCTTGCCGGCAGCTTGCGCGGCCTTGGTGGCGGTGGCGGTCATCGCCTGCAGGTTGGCCTGGGTCACGTCGGTGGCTTGCTTGGCGGCCCTTTGCACGCTCTCGATGGCGTTGTTGGCGGCGGCAACAGCCGAGCGCATCAGCGCCACGGCGCTCTCGCTGCCGGCCGGGGCATTCTTCGTGGCGCTGTCGACCAGGCCCATGAAGCTCTTCTGCGCGTCACTCATTTGCGCTTCGACCGCCTTGGTGAAGTCGGCGTTCGTGGCCGCAGCGATGTCGTAGACATGGCGGCTGTACGCGGCGGCCTTCTCGGCGGTCGGCTGCAGGAGGCTGGCTTGCAGGGTGACGAGTTCCTGCGCGTCCTTGACCGAAAGGACGGCGCGGGTGTTGTCGCCGGCTTCGCCAAGTGCGGCCTTGGCCATTTGCAGGTTCAGCTCGACGAGCTTCTCGACGCCTTCGAACGCCTTGTTGGTCAGACCCAAGAGGGTCTCGACGTTGGCCTTCTGGGCAGCCATCATTTGTTCAGTGGTCAGCATGGGTTTCTCCGGTTGGGTGGGGCGGGTGGTACAACAGTTTTGCTGCATTGCAACATAGCCGAATTGTACGAGCTGCACCGGCCAATGCAAGCACTTTTGCTGCGTCGCAACATTACTAGGGGGGTGCCCCAAAGTGGCCGGCATCTCGAGGCGCCATCACAATGGCGCCACAGATGCAGGCCTTCTACGCCGACCACTTCGTCCTGCCCTTGCCGGCCGGCCACAGCTTCCCGATGGGCAAGTACGAGCGCCTGCGCAACCGCGTGGTGGCCGAGTGCCCCGAGATCCGGCTGGCCGAAGCACTGCCCGCCAGCGACGGCGAACTGGCTCTGGCGCACACGCCACGCTATGTGAGCGCGGTCGCGGAAGGCCACCTGAGTGCCGCCGAGCAGCGCGAGATCGGCTTTCCCTGGTCCTTGCGCATGGCCGAGCGCGCCCGACGCTCCGTCGGCGCGACCATTGCGGCCGCGCGAGCTGCGCTGGTGCCAGGTCAAGGCGTCGGCGCCAACCTGGCCGGTGGCACGCACCATGCCCAGGCCGACAAGGGCAGCGGCTTCTGCGTCTTCAACGACGTGGCCGTTGCCGCCCGGCTGATGCAGGCCGAATGGCACCGCACCCGGCGCGCACTGCTGCGTGTGGCGGTGATCGACCTCGACGTTCATCAGGGCAACGGGACGGCGGCGATTTTTCGCGATGACGATACTGTCTTCACGCTGTCGATGCATGGCGCGCGCAACTTCCCGTTCCGCAAGGAGCCGAGCGACATCGACGTCGAACTGCCGGACGCCTGCACTGACGAGCCGTACCTCGAAGCGCTCGACCAGGCCTTGGCCGCGCTGTGGCGCCATCATGGCTCGCAGCCGCCGGGCCTGGTGTTCTATGTGGCCGGTGCCGATCCGCACGAGGGCGATCGCCTCGGGCGCCTGAAGCTGACGGCTCGTGGCCTGGCCGAGCGCGATCGCCGCGTCTTCGAAGCCTGCCGCGCGCGGGGCATCCCGGTGGCCGTGAGCATGGCCGGTGGCTACGGCCGCGACATCGACGACACCGTGGCCGTGCATCTGGGCACCCTGCAGGCGGGCCACGCGGCTTGGCATGCCGGCCGCGCCTAATCTCTTCTGCAACTCCCGCTGCTGCCATGACATTGCCCATCACGCCCGAGTCGTCTGCCGCCGTGGATGCGGCCATCATGTCGCGCCGCTCCCTGCGCGCCTTCTCGCCCGCAGCGGTGCCGCGTCAGACCATCGAGGACATCCTCAGCGTGGCGGCGCGCGCGCCCTCCGGTGTCAACACGCAGCCGTGGAAGGTCACGGTGCTGACCGGCGCGGCGAAGGACAGCCTGTCACAGAAGATCCTGGCGGCGCACGACGCCAACGCGGCGGCCGGCTCGACCGGCGCCGACGTTGGCGAATACGACTACTACCCGACCGAGTGGGTCTCGCCCTACCTCGAGCGCCGGCGCAAGGTCGGCTGGGACCTTTACGGCCTGCTCGGCATCGCCAAGACCGACAAGGCCCGCATGCATGCCCAGCATGGCCGCAACTACCGCTTCTTCGACGCCCCGGTCGGCATGATCTTCACGATTGACCGCTTGCTGCGCCAGGGCAGCTGGCTCGACTACGGCATGTTCCTGCAAAACATCATGGTCGCCGCCCGCGGCCGCGGCCTGGACACCTGCCCGCAGGCAGCGTTCATCGGCTTTCACAAGGTGATTGCCGATCACCTGGCACTGCCGGCCGGCGAGATGGTCGTCTGCGGCATGTCCCTGGGATACGCCGACGAGGCAGCGGTCGAAAACCGACTGGTCACCGAGCGAGAACCTGTGGCTTCGTTCGCGCGGTTCAGTGAATGAAGCACAGCGTCATCACGGCGCCTGCGCTGTTGCTGAGCCTCGCCGCGCTGCCTTGCGAGGTGCTGGCGGCGCAGGTCGACGGTGCAGCGCTCGGCGTCTGGTGGGGATTGCCGTTCGCTGGCATGTTGCTCTCGATGGCGCTGCTGCCGCTGCTCGCACCGCTGCTGTGGCATCGCCACTTCGGAAAGATCACCGCGGGCTGGGCCTTGGGTTTTCTTGTGCCGTTTGCGCTGGTCATGGGGCCGACGCTGGCCGGTGCGGCGCTCGTGCACACGATGTTGGCCGAGTACATCCCGTTCATCTTGTTGCTGACCGCGCTCTTCACGGCCACGGGAGGCATCTACGTGCGGGGCAATCTGCACGGCACGCCGGCCCTGAATACCGCGATCCTGGCCATCGGCGCCGTGCTCGCTAGCGTGATGGGGACGACCGGCGCGTCGATGTTGCTGATCCGGCCGCTGATCCGCGCCAACGACAACCGCAAGCACGCGGTCCATGTGGTGGTTTTCTTCATCCTGATCGTGAGCAACGCGGGCGGCGCGCTGACGCCCCTGGGCGACCCGCCGCTGTTCCTGGGATTTCTGAAAGGCGTCGAGTTCTTCTGGACGCTGAAACACCTGCTGCCCGAAACGCTGTTTCTGGTTGGCACGCTGCTCACGCTTTTCTACCTGCTCGACACCTGGTACTACCGGCGTCGGGGTGTGTTGCCGGCCGACCCGACGCCCGACGACCCTCGCTTGGGCGTCGACGGCGTCGTCAACCTCCTGCCACTGCTGGCCATCGTCGCACTCGTGCTGATGAGCGGAACCTGGAAGCCTGGTATCGAGTTCTCCGTGATGGGGACCGTCGTCGGCTTGGAACAGGTGGTCCGCGACGTCGCCTTGGTTGGGGTGACATTGGCATCGCTTGCGATCACGCCCAAAGCCGTGCGAGCGGCCAACCAGTTCTCGTGGCTGCCGATGAAGGAGGTGGCAAAGCTGTTCGCCGGCATCTTCCTGACCATGATCCCAGTGCTGGCCATGCTGAAGGCCGGCGAGTCGGGCGCGTTTGCTGCCGTGGCGCGCGCCGTGACAGGGCCCGATGGCCAGCCCGTGCCCTGGGCCTACTTCTGGCTCAGTGGGCTGCTCAGTTCCTTCCTGGACAACGCGCCCACCTACCTGGTGTTCTTCAATTTGGCAGGCGGCGATCCCCAAGCCCTCATGACAACGCTTGCACCCACGTTGGCCGCCATCTCCGCCGGATCGGTTTTCATGGGCGCCAACACCTACATCGGCAACGCGCCCAATTTCATGGTGAAGGCCATCGCCGAGGAGCGCGGCGTCCGGATGCCCAGTTTCTTCGGCTACATGGCTTGGTCCTGCAGCATCCTGTTGCCGCTGTTCTTGCTGATGACATTCATCTGGTTCAAGTGAAAGGCCTCCCGTGACTCGCAAGGCCATCCTCGTCGCCCGCCACATCTTTCCCGAAGTCCGCGAACGACTTGCGCAGCACTTCGATGTCGAGGCCAACCAAGAGCCGGTGGATTGGCCACGCGACGAACTGATCCGCCGCATGCAGGGCAAGGCCGGCGCCCTGGTGTCGTCGACCGAGCCGCTCGACGCCGGCTTGGTCGCCGCTTGCCCGACGCTGCGAGCGCTGTGCAGCATGGCCGTGGGCTACAACAACATCGATGTTGCGGCCTGTACAGCGAGCGGCATTGTGGTCACGAACGCGCCCGATGTGCTGACCGAGACCACCGCCGACTTCGGTTTCGGCTTGATGATGGCCACGGCCCGGCGCATCGCAGAGGGCGAGCGGTTCCTGCGCTCGGGTCGCTGGCAACGTTGGGCCTATGACATGCTGGTCGGTGCCGACGTGCACGGCGCCACGCTCGGCATCCTCGGCATGGGCCGCATCGGCCAGGCGATCGCCCGCCGTGGCGCCCTGGGTTTCGGCATGCCGGTGATCTATCACAACCGCAGCCGACTGGCGCCCGAACTCGAGGCGCCACTGGCGGCACGCTGGGTCAGCAAGGTCGACCTGCTGCGCCAGGCAGATCACCTGGTGATCGTGGTGCCGTACTCGTCCGCCAGCCACCATGCCATCGGCGCCCCCGAGTTGGCGTTGATGAAGCCGAGCGCCACGCTCACCAACATCGCGCGCGGCGGGGTCGTCGACGATGCCGCATTGGCCCAGGCACTGGCCGAGCGTCGCATCGCGGCCGCCGGGCTGGACGTGTTCGAAGGCGAGCCACAAGTCCACCCGGCCCTGCTGGATCTGCCCAACGTTGTGCTCACGCCCCATATCGCCAGCGCCACGGCCGCCACGCGTCTGCGCATGGCCCGCCTCGCGGCTGACAACCTGATCGCCGTGCTCGGCGGCAAGCCGCCGCTGACGCCGGTGCACGCTTAAGGTTTGGCGGCAATCAGTCGATCGACGCCGGCGGTGAACGCAGCCAGGTCGATCGGCTTGGTCCAGTAGTCTGCAAATCCCGCGTGTTGGGCGATGGCCACATCGTCCGGCATGGCATTGGCAGACAGCGCCACGCAGGTCAAGTGGGCCGTGGCCGGGTCGGCGCGCAAGCGCCGCAGCACCTCGATGCCGTCGAAGTCGGGCAGCTGCATGTCCACCAGCACCAGCGCTGGCTGCAGCGTGCGAGCCAGGGCCACGCCGCTGGTGCCATCGGGGGCGCCGTGGAATTCGTACTGAGTGCGCTGGGCCAGCAACTCGCTGACGATCATCATGTTGACAGCGTTGTCTTCGATGTAGAGCACGCGCGGCCGACGGGCTTCGGCAGCGGTCGGGGTCGGGGCCGGGGCCGGGGCCGGGGCCGGGGCCGGGAGCCCCGGCACCGGTTTGTCAGGGCCCAGGCCCGAGAGTTCGAGCACGCCGTCAACGAGCGACAGCAGTTGTTCTCCGGCGCTCTGGATCTTGGCCAGCTTGTGCCGCTGTCCGGCCCGGTCCGTCGCGTCATCGGCGGCCAGCAGCAGCTGCGAAAAGCCGAGGATGGCATTCAGGGGCGTGCGCAGCTCGTGGCTCATGCGGGCCATGAACTGGGACTTCGCCTGGCTCTCGCGCAAGGCGACTTCGCGCTCTCGCTGGGCCTGCTCGAGGACCTTGGCCTCGGTGATGTCCCAGTTCACGCCGATGCGGCGCACCAACTCACCAGCCTCGTCGAACACCGGCGTGGAGCGCGAGGCCAGCCAGTGCACGCTGCCGTCGGGCCAGACCACCCGGAACTCGAATGCCAGGCCTGAGGTATCGGCGACATAGGCCAGCAAACTCGCCGCGACCTGGTCGCGGTCGTCGGGGTGGACCAGCGCCATACGGGCGTCGCTGCGCAGCGCCGCGGGTCCGACGGGCAGGCCGCGCAGCGTGAACATCTGCTCGTCCCAGTCGTCGTTGCCGCTGGCGAAATCATGCTCCCAGGTGCCCATGCCGACGCTGCTCATGGCCAGTCGGGCGCGTTGCAAAGCGTCGCGCAGGCGACGCTGGGTGGCTTGCTGATCAGTCACGTCGACCACCACACCCAGCACGGCGACCGGCTTGCCTTGGGTGTCGGTCTGCAATGCGCGGCGCACCAGCAACGTGCGCCAGCCACCCTGGGCGTGCTGGTAGCGCGTCTGGGTGTCGGTCGGCCGTCCGGTGGCCAGGGTCTCGTCGAAGGCCACGCGCACCTGGGCCAGGTCGTCGGGATGGATCCAGGTGCGAGCCGTCTCGAGCGGCAGGCCTTCCGGGACCTCACTCCGACCGACTAACGCGGCCGCACGGGCATCGAGGAAGATGCTTCTAGCCTGCACGTCGATGCGCCAGGTGCCTATGTGCGCCAACGACAGCGCCAGGTTGAGCTGGGTGTTGGCGAGTTCGGCGGCGTCCGCTGCGGCAAGGGCCGGCGTGTCGTCGACCATCACGCCCACCACGCGCCGGGGCACACCCAGGTCATCGGCCACGACCCGCCACTGCGAGTGGATTGTGCGCACGCTGCCGTTGGGGTGGTGCACCCGGTACCGGTGGGCATACACGCCGGGCTGGGTCAGCGAGTTGCGGAAGGTTTGGTCGAGGCGGTCGGCCGGGTCGATGCGGGCGGCCGCTTCGGCGTAGTGGGGGGTGGCGCCGTCTTTGGCCTCGATACCGAAGAAGTCGAAGACGTGCCGGTCCCAGCGGCCTTCCAACGTCGCGATGTCGCGCTCCCAGACCCCCAGGCGGCCGAACTCCTGCGCCGTGGCGAGCAACTCACGCAAGCGCGTGTTCTCGGCCAGCAGGCGTGCGACAAGAACAGGGTCGTCGGGCGAGGGGTCGGACATGCGTGGCAATGAGAGCGTCACGCCAGTTTATCGGGCGCCGTGTCGCTTGGCGCCAGAAACGATCGGTTTACACAAAGGGAATAACCTGAGGACATGCGCAGACGATCGATGCTCATGGCCGCCGCCGCGACGCCGCTGCTGCTGTCCATTCCCCTGACCACGCTGGCCCGCCCCGCGGTGGCCGACGACGACTGGCGCGACGCCCGCCGCGACCGCACGGTACCGGTGCGTATACGCTGGCCTGACGGCGATGCGCCGTGTGCGCTGATCGTGCATTCGCACGGGTTGGGCGGCAGTCGCGAGGGCGGCGATGTGTGGGGTGAGGCCTGGCGACAGGCCGGCTTCGCGGTACTGCATGTCCAGCATACCGGCAGCGACACGCCGGTGCTGCGCAGCGGCATGGCGGCACTGCGCCAGGCGGCCAGCGCCGCTCAGTTGCAGGCGCGCGTGGCCGACATGCAATTCGCGCTCGACGAGCTCGCCCGACGCACCCAGGCGCGCGACAGCGCGTGGTCACGGGTGCGCCTGGAGGCGATCGGCGCGTCAGGCCACTCCTTCGGCGCTGTCACCGTGCAGGCACTCGCGGGCCAGCGGTTCCCGGTCGCAGCGGTCGGTGACACGGAGCCGCGCTTCAAGGCTTTCGTTGCTTTCAGTCCGTCGCCAGGGCAGGGCATAGCGGTTGCCCGGGGCTTCGCTGCCGTCACGCGACCCTTCCTGGGCCTCACGGGAACGCATGACAGCGACCCGCTTGGCCGCGGCCTCACGGGTGAGCGCCGCACCAGCGTCTTTGACGGCTTGCCGCGGGGCCAGCGAGCACTGTTGTGGCTCGACGGTGCCGATCACATGAGCTTCGCCGGCAACGCCGAGCCGCGCTTGCGTGCGCGTGCCGGGGTGCTCAAGCGCGAGCCGGAGGCGGCCGAGCGCGAACCGCAACACCATCGCCTCGTGGCCGCGATCAGCACGCTGTGGTGGCGCGCCCACTTGCTCGACGATGCACAGGCCGGGGCCGCGCTGCGCGCCCCGGCGGGGTTGGGCAGCGGCGACCGCTGGCAGCAGGACTGAATCCGCTTGGGTATCCTCGGCACCCGCCTGAAGGAGACCCGTCATGTTCCGTACCGCCATCGCTGGCAGCCTGCCCAAGCCGGGCTGGCTGGCCGAGACCCACAAGCTCTGGCCGCAGTGGCGCGAGCAGGGTGCGGCACTGGCGGATGCCAAGCGCGACGCCACCCTGCTGTGGATCAAGGCCCAGGAAGACGCCGGTCTGGCCGTGATCGGCGACGGCGAGCAATCTCGCCAGCACTTCGTGCACGGCTTCCTGGAGCAGGTGACCGGCATCGATTTCGAGCACAAGGTCGAGATGGGCATCCGCGGCGACCGCTACAAGGCCATGGTGCCGCAGGTGATCGGGCCGCTCGCCTTGCAGGGCCGCGTGCACGAGACCGAGGCGCGGCTGCTCCGAGCACACACCACGCGTTTGACCAAGTTCACCCTGCCCGGGCCGATGACCATCGTCGACACCGTGGCCGACCGCTTCTACGCTGATCGTGTGACCCTGGCGATGGCCTTCGCCGATCTGCTGAACCAGGAGGCCCGGGCGCTGCAGGCCGACGGCATCGACATCGTTCAGTTCGACGAGCCGGCCTTCAACGTCTTCCTCGATGAAGCCGCCGATTGGGGCGTCAGGGCGCTCGAGCGGGCGGCGGCTGGCCTCACCTGCAAGACCGCGGTACACATCTGCTATGGCTACGGCATCGAAGCCAATCGGCGGTGGAAGGCCGCGCTGGGGCAGCAATGGCGCCAGTACGAGAAGATCTTCCCGGCGCTGGCCAAGAGCCGCATCGACCAGGTCAGCCTGGAATGCATCCACTCGCAGGTGCCGATCGAGATGATCGGCTTGCTCGAGGGCAAGGAAGTCATGGTCGGCGTGATCGACGTCGCCAGCGATGCGATCGAGACCGCCGAGGAAGTCGCCGACACCATCGGGCGCGCATTGCAGTACGTGCGCCGCGACCGGCTGATCGCCTGCACCAACTGCGGCCTGGCGCCGATGGACCGCCATGTCGCCGAGGCCAAGCTGCGGGCCCTGGGCGCTGGGGCAGCCCTGGCCGACCAGCGCCTCGGCGCGTGAGCACACGGCTTCTTCCGCCGCCGATCACGGCGGCCGACGGCCTGGACGCTGCGTTGCGCCAACGCGGTCATGCCGTCGTCGACGGCGCGGACCTGCACCGCCAACTCGACGCGCCAGCGCGCGCGCTGGACGGCTGGTGGCCCTATTGGGACCGCCTGGCCCCCGACGCCCATCTGCGCGACGGCGGTCGCTACCGGCGGCGCCGCCACGGCGGCTTCGTCGTCGATGGCCCCCACGTGCAAGCCGCGCCGCAGCGTGCTCATTGGCAGCCCCTCGAGTACAACGCGCTGCACGGCGGCATCGAGCGCTGGTTCGAACCGCTCGAGGCCGCAATGGTCGCAGAGCGGCTTTGGCCGGCGTTGCTGCGTTGGCTGGCAGCCCGCGCCTCGGCGCTTCGGGGCGCTCAGCCCTGGTATGTCGAGGCGCACCCTTTCCGCATCGACACGGCGGGCGGCATCGGCCGGCCGACGCCCGAAGGCGCGCACCGCGACGGCGTCGACCTGGTGGCGGTGCTGCTGGTGCAACGCGTCGGCATCAAAGGCGGTGAGACCCGCGTCTTCGAGGCCGATGGGCCGGCCGGGCTGCGCTTCACGATGAGCCAGCCCTGGACCACGCTGCTGCTCGATGACGCCCGCGTGATCCATGAGTCCACCCCGATCCAGCCGCTGGGCCCGACGCAGCCGGGCCACCGCGACACCCTGGTGATCACGCTGCGTGCGAAGGGCTTCCAGGGCCCGTCGACTCCGCTACCCTTGCAACCATGAAAACCTTCACCATCGAATTGCAGCGCATCAAGTCGATGTCCAACAGCCACGGTCTGGTGCGGGCGCGGGTGGACGCCACGGTTCAGGCTGCGCCCGTCCGTGACGAGGGCAGCGATCCGGGCAGCACGCTCAGCATGACGGTCGAGGACGCTCGCGTGCTGCTGCTGTTGATCAAGGCCCAACTGGCCGAGATCGACGCCCGCAAAGCACGTAGCCAGCGCTGAAGCGCGCGCGTGCTGGCTTCGTCCTCCGAGCAGAGTGCGCACAGCGCAGCGCAAATCCGCGCGGCACGCTGGGCCACGCGAGCACAGTTCCTGGTCTTCGGCGGGCTCGGCGGGTTGTGGGGGGTGCATGTGCCGTCCGTCAAGTCGCACCACGGGCTCGACGCCGCCGCCTTGTCCTGGGTCTTGCTGGCGCTGGCGCTGGGAGCCGTGCTGTGCCTGACCCAGGCGGGGCGGGTGATTGCGCAGGTGGGCGCGCGGGCTGCAGCCCTTGTGTCGGGCGCGGTGATGGCGGCGGCCTTGGCCGCCGTCCTGGTGCCCGGCGACCTTGCGACGCTGATGGCTGTGGCTGCGGTGCTGGGCGCCGGCATTGCCCAGTTCGATGTGGCCATCAATGCCGAAGGCAGCGAACTCGAGGCCATCAGCGGCAAGAAGGTCATGAGCGGCTTTCACGGCATGTTCAGCCTCGGCGGCATGGCCGGCGCGGGGCTGGGTGCACTGGCGATCCGTGCTGCGGTGCCGCCTTCGCTGCAACTGGCGGCGGCGGGCGCGGCGGTGGCCGCGGCGGTCGCCGTGGCCTGCGCCTTCATGCTGCCTGTGCGACCAGCCGGTCGGGTAGCGGTCAGTGGCTACCGGCTGCCGCGCGGCGCGTTGGCGGTGCTCGGCGGCTTGGCCGCCGTCGGCCTGCTCGCGGAAGGGGCCATCTACGACTGGAGCGTGCTGTATCTGCAGGAGGACGTTGGCGCCGCCCCGGCCGTGGCGGCCCTCGGCTTCGCCAGTTTTTCCGCCGCCATGGCCGCGACCCGTTTTGCCGGCGATGCCCTGCGCACCCACATCAGCGCGCCGCGCTTGCTGGCCGGCAGCGGCTGGCTCGCGGCGGCGGGCATGGCCCTGGTGCTGTGGACACGCCAGCCGGCCGTGGCCTTGATCGGCCTGGCAGTGGTCGGCATCGGCTTTGCCAATGTGGTGCCGATCCTGTTCATGGCCGCGTCACGGGTGCCTGGCGTGGCAGCCGCCGACGGCATCGCCGCGGTCTCGTCGATCGGCTATGTCGGCATGGTCATCGGCCCGCCGCTGGTGGGGGGCATTGCCCATCTCAGCTCCCTGGGCTGGGGCTTGGGCGTGATCATGGTGGGTGGGCTCATGCTGGCCTTGGGCGCGCGGCGCCTGCCTCACTGAGCCGGGTCGGCGCGCGGCAGGTGCTGCGGCGAGGTCAGGCCCATCGAGACGTAGATGCTGGTCACGGCCTCGATGCCGATGTCGGCTGGCGTGATCCAGTGCTCGGGCACGTAGAGCAGGCCGCCCCCCACCGGCACGGGGGCGGTGGGTATCAGCACGGCCAGGCAGCGCTGGCCATTCACCAGCACCGGCACGTCGCTGCCCAGCAGGGCCAGGGCGACGCTGTTGCCTGCGGCGCTCGGACCACCGAAGTGGCACCACACAGCACTCATCGAGTGCAGGCTGTTGCCATCGCTGTCGCGCTGCGCGAACAGCGCGACCATCTTGCGCAGCAGGTCATACACGCTGCGCACCAGCGGGATGCGGTTGACCAGGGCGTTCAGCGCCGCAGCCAGGCCGCGCTGCAGTCGCGTCTCGACGACCAGGCCGAGGCTAAAGATCAAGGCCGCGACGATGCCCACCCCCAAGGCATAGCCAACGACTTCGGAGCCGCCGACGCCCAGGCCGATCGACACCAGCAGGCGTCCGATCGCGCTCTCCGGGCCGAGCCAGCGGATCAGCACACTGGCCGCCCAGACGAAGATCAGCAGCGTGGCGGCCAAGGGCAGGGCCGCGAGTGCGCCGGTGATGAAGATGCGCAGCAATGCGCGTGCAGGACGTTTCATGGTGTCAGTCGGCGTGAAGCGGGGTCGTCGGGATCATAAGCAGCCGCCATGAAGCGCCGTCGATCTGCGCCGACGGCCGTTCGGCGTCGCGGGCCTGCAGTTCGTCGCAAGTCGCTCGCGTCGCATGGCTGCAGCGCCGACAGTCACGCCATCGACACCGAACACCCAGCCCAGGAGATCACCATGAACCTCGCCAACAGCCGCTTCACGATCAGCACGATGGCCGTCGCCGCTTGCGCCATGGTGGCCCTGGTGGCTGCCGAGTCGTCCCACGCCCAGCCCGCCACGCCCGGCGTACAGCGCATCGAGATCGTCGGTCAGCGCCCGGCACCGGTGCAGCAAGTCGTGATCGTGGGCAAGCGCCAGGCCGCACCCGAGGTGCAACGCGTTGTCATCGTCGGCAAGCGCCCCGCCGAAGCGCAAGTGCAGCGGGTGGTGATCATCGGTCAGCGCTTGCGCGCCGAGTCCGTCAGCCTGTCGGCCGCGGCGACCCAGCCGGCCACGTTCTGAATCTGAGAATGCATCGGTGCGCAGCACGAGCCGCGGCCGGCGCGGCACCTCACTCGAACCGGTAGACGACACCCAGCCGGGTGCGCATGGCGTCGATCCACTCGATCACGGCCAGCGACTCTGCGTGCGGCAGCCGTGGGCTCTCGATGAGGCCGGCGTGCACGCAGCGCATCGCCTCCTCGATCTCGTCCTCGAAACCGTTGACGCGAGAGGGCTCACGGGCGGCACGGGCGGGCTGGCCATCGCGCTGCAGCGTCGCTGCGTTGGCCTCCCAGAAACCGCCATGGATCGTGATGTGACCGCGCTTGCCGAGGCCACGAAAACGGTTGTCGCCGGTGCCGAAGAAGCCGCAGTGGCACTGCGACCAGCGGCCCGCGCCGAAGTCCAGCGTCGCGGCGGTCTGCACGTCCACGACCTCGCCGCCGAGCACACCGTGCAGCTCGAAGCGCTGCACTGGCACGCCCGGCGGCAGCATGCGCGAGACCGTGATGTCGCAGAGGCCGATGTCGAGCAGGTTGCCAACGGCCGGGCGGGCGCCGGCGACCCCGCGCAAGGCGCCGGCAGAGCGCCGTGCGATGTTGCCAGGGGCCGACGATGGCCCAGCCGAATTCAGCTGCTTGAGCGTTCATTGGGGGTCTGCTCCTCATCGCGTTCCTCGCCCAGGAAGCCGCCGCTCTGGTGGGCCCACAGCCGCGCATAGATACCGCCGGAGGCCAGCAGACTGGCGTGGCTGCCTTCTTCGACGATGCGGCCGTGGTCCATCACGACCAGCCGGTCCATCGCCGCGATGGTCGACAGGCGGTGTGCGATCGCGACGACGGTCTTGCCTCGCATCAGTTTGTACAGGCTGGCCTGGATCGCGACCTCGACTTCGCTGTCGAGCGCGCTCGTGGCCTCATCAAGCAGCAGGATGGGCGCGTCCTTGAGCATCACGCGGGCAATCGCCACGCGCTGACGCTGGCCGCCCGAGAGCTTGACGCCGCGCTCGCCCACGTGGGCGTCGTAGCCGCTGCGGCCCTTCGGGTCGACCAGGGTTTGCACAAAGTCGTGGGCCTCGGCCTTCACCGCCGCGGCTTGCATTTGCGTGTCGTCGGCGTCGGGCCGGCCATAGACGATGTTGTCGCGCACTGAGCGGTGCAACAACGAGGTGTCCTGCGTGACCATGCCGACCTGGGCGCGCAGGCTGTCCTGCGTCACGCCCGCGATGTCCTGGCCGTCGATCAGGATGCGGCCCTGCTGGATGTCATAGAAGCGCAGCAGCAGGTTGACCACGGTGCTCTTGCCCGCGCCCGAGCGGCCGACCAGACCAATCTTCTCGCCAGGGCGGATGGTGAGCGTCATGTCGTCGATGATGCGGCGACCCGGGTTGTAGGCGAACCCGACGCCATCGAAGCGCAGCTCACCGCGCGTCACGATCAGCGGCTTGGCGTCCGGCCGGTCGAGCACGGTACGCGGTTTGGCCAGCGTGTTGATACCGTCCTGCACCGTGCCGATGTGCTCGAACAGGCTGGCCATCTCCCACATCACCCAGTGCGAAATGCCGTTCAGGCGCAGCGCCATCGCAGTGGCGGCGGCGACCGCACCGATACCCAGCTCTCCGCGGGTCCAGAGCAGCAGGGTGACGCCAGCGGTGCCCGCAATCAGTGTCACCGACAGGATCTGGTTGACGATCTCGAAGCCGCTGACCAGACGCATCTGCCGGTAGACGGTGCTCAGGAACTCCTGCATCGCAGAGCGAGCGAAGCCGGCCTCGCGCTGCGAGTGCGAGAACAGCTTGACGGTGGCGATGTTGGTATAGGCGTCGGTGATGCGCCCGGTCATCAGGGAGCGCGCGTCGGCTTGCGCCTGCGCCACCCGCGCCAATCGCGGTACAAAGTAGCGCATGGCCACGATGTAGAGGCCGAGCCAGAGCGCAAACGGGGCCAGCGTCCAGGTGCTGAAGCCGCCGAGGATGGCGGCCATGGTGAGGAAGTAGATCACCACGTAGACCAGGATGTCGGCCAGGATCATCCACACATCGCGCACGGCCAGCGCCGATTGCATCACCTTGGTGGCAATGCGGCCGGCAAACTCGTCCTGGTAGAAGCCCAGGCTTTGCGCCAGCATGAGGCGGTGGAAGTTCCAGCGCAGACGCATCGGGAAGTTGCCGGCCAGGGCTTGCTGCTTGAACAGCGATTGCAGCGAGGCCAGTGCGATGCTGCTCAGCAGCACCAGGAGCAGCAGGCCCAAGGTGGTCTTCTCGCGGGCCCACAGATCTGCCGGCGCAACCACTGCCAGCCAATCGACGATGCGCGCCATCATGGCGAACAACAAGGCCTCGAACGCGCCGATGGACGCCGTCAGCGCCGTCATGGCCGCGATGTAGCCACGCGTGCCCTCGGTGCAAGACCACAGGAAGGCACCGAATCGCTTGGGCGGCGTGGCCGGCTGGGCTTCAGGGTAGGGGTGAACGAGGCGTTCGAACCAGGTAAACAAGCCGTGAGCTCCAGGCAATGGGACACAAAAGGCGCGCAAGCGTAGCCGAAGTGGGGTGTGTTTCACGGCCACTTGATTCGATCGCGGTTCAACCGGTGTCCGACAATGCAGGCGCTGAGGCGACAAACCGACCGCACGATTGGGCGGATCCCGGAACCCGTGACCGGCGCCAACCACCGTCGCAGCTTGCTGCGCCCGCAAGCAATCATGAGGGCCATCGCGAGATGGCCCTTTGCTTTGGCGGCGTGCCGCCTGGTCCTGCCCCGGAGCGAGCCCCAGGGCGTGACAGCATGCCCGTCGATGGAGCTCTCACGTCTGCCGGGTTTGCTTTCGCGGGTCCGGTTGCGCCTGCAGCAGTTCGGCCGGGTAAGGTTTGAGCCAGTCGGCGATGCGCGCCAGCGGGGCGTCGAGCCAGCCTGCGTAGTCCGCTTCGTCGAGGATCACGACCATGCGCTTCTCCTCACCGGCGCGGTGCAGATGCTTGAACACCGGGTGCCCGTCGGCATTGATCGTCAGCATGGTGAAGCTCAGCCATTCGCGGCCATCCGGGCCACGCCACCAGCCCCACAGCCCCGCGATGCCCAACGGCCGGCTGTCCTTGCGGCTGATGCGCCAGCGCACGGCCTTGCCGCTCTCCCAGTTCGGTTCATAGATCGCCTCGGCCGGGATGACGCAGCGCCGCCCCTGGCGCCAGGCGTCGCGAAAGCTCGGCTTCTCGGCGACGGTTTCGCTGCGCGCGTTGTAGGTGCGGCGACCGAATGCCAGGTCCTTGGCCCAGTGAGGCACCAGGCCGAACAAGCCCATGCGCACATCACGGCCTAGATCAGCGCGGTCGCGCTCGCGCAGGATGAAGGGCGCCAGGCCGCCGGGGTAGAGGTCGGGGGGTACGGCGTCGATCGGGCGCTCGACGCCGAAGTACTCGACCAGGCGATCCTGGGCCGTGACAGGGTGGTAGTTGGCACACATCGTCGCGAGCCTTCGATCAGAGTTTGGCCTCCAGGCGGATCTGCCAGTTCACGTAGGACCGCGCGATGCTGGCCACCGCCTGACGCTGACCATTCGAGTCGACGCGGGTCTGCGTCAGGTAGTCCTGCGCCAAGGCATTGCCGACCGACAAACGCCACTGCAACTCCGGCCGGATAACCCACAGCGCGTAGGCGTCGATGATGGTCTTGTCGGGCTGAACTGCCCAGCGGTCGGTGTCCAGGCGGATCTCGTAGCCGGGGGTGTGATTCAAGTTGCCGCCGACTGTCAGCGGCGTGCCGCGCAGGCGATAGTCGGCCCCCAGGTTGAGCGTGCCGCCGGGCTGCTCGGCGATGCGGTTGTTCGGGCCGGGCACGGCGGCGACGCGGGAGCGGAACAAGCTCAGGTTGGAACGAATGTCGACCCGCGCCGCGTCGTCGAACAGGTCGCTCAGGCGGAACTTGGCTTCGAGCTCGATGCCCTGCGTCACCGCGTTGCCAATGTTCTGCGGCCGCGACACGTAGCGTGGCGTGCCTGGCGACCAGCTCACCGCTTCGAGCGCCACCACGTTGCGGATCAGGCCGCTGATGCGCCGGTGGAACAGGCTGGCGCTGAGCACACCGCCCTCGGCCAGGTAGCGCTCGAGCGCCAGATCGATGCCGATCGCGACTTCCGGGCGCAGCTTCGGGTTGCCGGCGCTGTCGGCGCTCAGTTCGGTATTGGTGCTCGGCGGCGGGTCGGTGTTGTTCAAGCCCGGGCGACCGATCAACTGGTTCAGGCTGGGGCTGCGGTAGCTGCGCGTCAAGCTGGCGCGCACCTGGTCGCGGCTCTTCGGGTCGGGCCGCCAGACGGCGTGCAGCAACGGGGTGGCCACCCGGCTGCTATTGCGGTCGAGCGCGCCGTTGGCGCCTTCGCCTTCGGTGCGGATGCCCTCGACGCGCAGGCCGGCGTGGGCCGCCCATTGCGGCGTGATGCTCCATTCGTCCTGCGCATACAGGGCATAGCGGCGCGCTGACGCCGACAGGTTGTCGCCGAATTCCGTCAACTGGGCCACGCCGTTCCACAGCGTCGTGCGGGCTTCGGTGCGTCGGTTGGACTCGAGTTCGGCGCCCGCGACCAAGGCGTGGCCGCCGGGCCGGGTGTGGGAGGCCTTCAGGCTGAGCGTGGCGTTGCGATCGCGGTTGTCGCTGCGGTCATCGACCCGACGATCCGGCACGTCGGCGCCGTCGAACTCCTGACGCAAGGCGGCGTTGCGCCAGTGCGTGTCGCCGCGGCCGAAGCGCCACTCCAGCCGCGTCTCGGGCCCCAGCCGATGGTTGAACTGCCCGTTCAGGCGCATCAGGATGAAGCGGCCACGGCTCTGCGTCTGGCTGCGCGCAAACGCCAGAGGGCTGTCGATGTCTGCGATGACGTCGGTTTGCGTGCCGCGGCTGTTGGTGTCGCCTTGGCTGTGGATCAACAGGGGCTGCAGCACCGCGCTCGTGCCCTGCTCATTGCGCCACTGAAGGCGGCCTGTGGTGTGCACGCCGATGCGGGTGTCGCGGGACGCGAAGCTGCCGGCACGCAGCTGCGTGGTGGCGCCGGTGGCGATGTCGCTGCGCTCCGTCAGGCTGCTCGTCTGGTTGTCCTGGATGCGGCGGAAGGCCGACACGGAGAAGTTGTAGATCAGGTCTCCCAGGCTGTCGTTGCGGGTCCAGTTCAGGCTCGGCGACCACTGGCCCGCTTCCAGGCCGGTACCCACGCGCAGGTCGTTCAGGCGCTTGCGAAAGCCTTCGCGCAGAACCAGGTTGATGCTGCCGGCAATCGCGCGGGCACCAGTCTCGGCGGTCGGCGCACGCAGGATCTCGATGCGCTCGATCTGCTCGGGCGCAATCGAGTCGACCGAGAACCCGGGTGGCACGCGTTCGCCGTCGAGCAGCAACTGGGTGTAACCGCCGGCCATGCCGCGCAAGCGCGGGTTGCCGCCGCGGCCGCCAGGCCCGGGCACGGTCACGCCAGGCAGGCGCTTGAGCACCTCGCTGGTGGTGCTGTCGCCGAAGCGCTCGATGTCTTCGCGGCCGATGACGATCTTGGCCGCAGTGGCCTGGCGTCGCTGTTCAGTGTCGCCCGGGCGGTTGCCAGTGACATCGACACGCTGGGTCGAGGTTGCCGGCGCTGAGGCGGCGGCCGAGGGCGCAATGGTTTGGGCTTGCACGGTCGCGGCACCGAGCGAGAGCAGGGTGCTCGCGCAGCGCCACGATCGTGCGAAGGAATCCATCGTGCGATTGTCGGGCAGCGTTGGGAAGGGCCTGCTGACGGCCTGCGGCAAGTCAGCAGGTATGCTGCGGTCATCACCTGCTCACCGTCGCAGAAAGAACGCCGTGGCCGCACCCAATTACTCTTACGAAAAGCGCCAACGCGAGTTGGCCAAGAAGCGCAAGCAGGAAGACAAGCGCAACAAGAAGGCCAATCCGCGCCCCGATGGCGAGCCGGGCGAGCCAGAACCGGCCGAGGGCGCCCTCTTAGAAGTGCCTCCCGGAGCCCCGGCGTCGGGCAGCTGAGGCCAGCGCGCATGCCGGACAGCGTGCCGGTGCTGTACAGCGATGACGCATTGGTCGTCGTCGACAAGCCGGCCGGGCTGCTGGCCGTGCCAGGCCGTGGTGAGGACCTGCAGGATTGCGTGGTATGCCGTGTCCAGCGGCTGTTTGCCAATGCCTTGGTGGTGCACCGGCTCGACCAGGCCACCTCGGGCCTGATGCTGTTGGCGCGTGGCGCTGCGGCGCAGCGGGCCGTGAGCCGCATGTTCGAGGCGCGCGAGGTGTGCAAGCGCTATGTCGCTGTCGTCAGCGGCCTGGTCGAAGGCGACGCCGGCAGCATTGACCTGCCGCTGGGCGCAGACTGGCCGCGGCGTCCGCGCCAACGCGTCGATGCCCAAGCCGGCAAGGCGTCGCTCACGCGCTGGCGTGTGTTGTCGCGCGATGTTGCGGCGCGGACCACCGCACTCGAACTCGAGCCCGTGACCGGCCGCTCGCACCAGCTGCGGGTGCACCTGCTGGCGATCGGGCATGCCATCGTCGGCGATATGCTGTACGCGCCTGCGCTGCCGGCGCCGCGCTTACTGCTGCATGCCAGTGCCCTGTCGCTGGCGCACCCGGTTGATGCGCGGGCGCTGAACTTTTCCAGTGCGGTACCGTTCTGATCTTGCTTTGGAGTCACGCCATGCCCTCGACGCCTCTGTTCACTCCACGCCGCCGTCGCTTGCTGGTGGCCGCGGCCGGTGCCGCCTTGGTGGCCGCACCCGCCCTGGGTGTGCGTGCGCAGACGCCAGCGCCGCCGCGGCGCCTGACGCCAGCCCAGACCGAAGGACCGTTCTACCCCCTGACCCTGCCGGCTGACAGTGATGCGGACTTGCTTCGCAACGGCGGTTTGCGTTATGCCAAGGGACAGCCCGCCTGGGTGGAGGGCAGCGTGACCGACCTGGCCGGCCGTCCGGTGCGGGGCGCGGTGGTCGAGATCTGGCAATGCGACGAGCAGGGCCACTACCACCACCCTGGCGATGGTGACCGCGCCGACCGCGCCTTCCAGGGTTTCGGCAAGACCGTGGTCGACGGCGAGGGCCGCTACCGCTTCCGCACCATTCGCCCGGTGGCCTACGGTGGCCGCGCGCCTCACATCCATGTCAAGGTCAAGCTCGATCGACGCGACTTGCTGACCACGCAGCTGTACGCGCAGGGCGACGCCGCCAATGCACGCGACTTTCTCTGGCAACGGCTGCGCAACGACGAAGACCGCGCCGCGCTGACCGTCGCGTTCGTGCCCGGCAGCGATGGCTTGCTGGCGCAATTTGCGCTGGTCGTTGCGGCATGACCGTCCGACCTCAGCACCTGTTCATCGTCACTGGCGCGTCGCGCGGTCTCGGGCGGGCGATGGCGCTGCAGTTGCTGCAGCCCGGTCACACCGTGCTCGGGCTTTCGCGTCAGGCGCCTGCCGCCCCGCCAGGCTTGGAGCAGTGGCCCTGCGACCTCAGCCATGTCGAGCCGGTCGCCGCGCGGCTGGCGCAATGGCTGGCCGGTTTCGCGCCATCGCACTTTGCCACTGCGACGCTCATCAACAACGCTGCGCTCGTGACTGAGCCGAGGCCGCTTGCCGATACCGATACGGCTTCGCTGGTTGCCGCTGTACGCGTCGGCCTCGAGGCGCCGCTGGTGTTGACGGCGGTCTTTCTGCGCGCCGTGCGCAGCTGGTCGGGTCAGGGCCGTGTGCTGCACATCAGCTCAGGCCTCGGCCGCCGCGGCATGGCCTCGGCCGCAGCGTACTGCGCCGTCAAGGCCGCGCTCGACAATCTGGCGCGCGCGCAGGCGCTCGAAGAGGCGCAGCGCGCCAACGGTGCCAAGGTGGTTTCGCTCGCCCCCGGCGTGATCGACACCGACATGCAGGTGCAACTGCGCGGGGCCGCCGCTGCCGATTTCCCCGACCGCGACACCTTTCTGCAACTCAAGAGCGGCGGCCGCCTGGACAGCCCTGAAGCGGCTTCGGCCAAGGTGCTCGCCTACCTGGCGCGACCCGATTTCGGCGACCAGCCGGTTGGGGACGTGCGCGACGCCTGAGGCGCTCAGCCGCCCTCGAAGCGAAGGCACTGCTGACGCACCACCTCGGGCAGGAATTGCTCGTGCGCCTGGGCGCTGCGCAGCCAGACAGCGTCGCTGCCGTGAGGGGCGGTGAGCGCTTCGTGCAGCTGCGCCAAGCCGGCTTGGGCCCCGAGCTCGATGGCGTGCGGCTGGATCACGTCCAGGGTCTGCGCAATCAAGTCTCGCAACGGACGGTGTTCCGCAGTCAACGGGTCCACCACGATGCCGTCGAGACCGAAGCGACAGGCCTGAAAGCGGTTGTAGGTATAGGCCAAGTAGTCGTCCTCGACGGGTTGGAAGGGCTTTTCGAGCAGCAACCAGCGGGCCACGCACTGCAGGTAGGCCGCGATGGCGGCCGCGCGCTCCACCGTCAAGGGCGTGTCCATGACGCGAACTTCGATCGTGCCGAACTCGGGCTTGGGCCGAATGTCCCAGTAGAAGTCCTTCATCGACTCGACCACGCCGGTGCGGCGCATCTTGTCGAAGTAGACGCCGAACTCGCGCCAGGTCAGCGCGAAGGGCGCGCGGCCCGACAGCGGAAACGCGAATACGGAGTTCAGGCGCGCCGACTGGAAGCCGGTGTCGGTGCCCTGCACGAAAGGCGACGACGCCGAGAGCGCAATCACGTGCGGCACGAAGCGGCTCATGGCGTGGAGCAGCCACAGCGCCTCATCGGGCCCACTGCAGCCGATGTGCACGTGCTGGCCGAAGACCGTGAATTGTTTGGACAGGTAGCCGTAGAGCTCGGACACCTGGCGAAAGCGCGGCGTGTCGAAGATGCGCCGGTGGCTCCAGTCCTGAAAAGCATGCGTGCCACCGCCGCACAGGCGCAGGTTGAGTCTGGCGGCGTCCTCGACCAGCGCGTCGCGCACTTCGAGCAGCTGATGGATGACATCGTGGTGGCCCTGACAGATGCCGGTCGACAGCTCGATCATCGAGCTGGTGATCTCGGGCTTGACGTCGGCGGCCAGCTTGCGCCGCGTGGTCAGGCGCAGCAAGTCGGCCGCGCCAGGTGCGAGGTCGTAGTCGTGGCGATTGACGATCTGCAACTCGAGCTCGACGCCCAGCGTGAAAGCTTTCGAGGGGGCGAACGCGTCCAGGCTCATGCTGTGCCGCTCCGCGTTTGCACGTCGACTTCCCCGGCGGCGCGCAGGCTGGCCATGACGACCAGGGGCGCACTCAACTCCAACAGCGCCAGGCAAGACAGCAACACCGGCATCAACTGGGCCCCGGCCGCCGGGTGGCGCAGGGAAAACTCCAGGGCCATTACCCAGGCGGTGGCCGACATGGGCAGCAGCGCCGAGCCCAGGCACAGGGCCTGCCCCAGCCCCAGGCCGCTGGGCCGCGCCAAGAGCAGCACGGCCAGCGCCTTCGCGGCGGCGCGGGCCAGCACCAGGGCCACAGCAATGCCGAGGGTCGCGCCGAGGGTGTCGAGCCGCGGAGCCGAGGCCACGGCCACGAACAGCACCAGCACCAGCACGCCGCCGGCGCTGCCGAAGTGGCGTGGCCAGACCCACGGCCGCTCGCTGCGGTTACGCAGCCAGATGCCCGCCAGGAGCGGCACCAGCAGTGCCGACAGTTGCAGGGTCTTGGCGACCACCAGGGCCAGCAGGATGGACGCCAGCAGCAGGACCATCGCGTTGTCGTTGCGCAAATCGAAACGCCGCGCGATCAGGGCCAGACCTTCACCGAGGGCGGCGCCGAGCAGGATAGAGCCGCAGAACGAGAACAACACCGGCGAGAGCGCAACGAGCCAGGTCCCGGGATCGGACAGCAGCAGCCCTGCACTGAACAACTTCAAGCCCAGCACGGCGAACAAGGTGTTCAGCGCGGCCAGGGCCAGCAGCCGTTCTGTCACCTGGCCGGAGGCGCGCAACTCGCCGACCACGCGTTGCAGCACCGCTGGCGATACGCTGGCGGCGATGATCGCCAGCGGGGCCGCGACCTCCGCCGCCACCGCCAGGGAGCGCAACACCAGCCACACCGCGCCGGCTGCCATCGCGGCTTCAGCCAGGCTGGTCGCCAGCAGCCAGGGGTTGCGTACCAACCAGCGCAGGTTCAGCCGGGCGCCCGCCTCGAACAGCAGCAAGGCCAGGGCGCCGTCGATGGCCAAACGCAGCGCGGGCTCATGGCCACTCGCGCCGGCGCCGCTGAGCGCAATCAGCGTGCCGACGGCGCTGTAGCCCAACAGGCGCGGCCAGCGCAGCCTGCGCCAGACGACTTCGCCCAACAACGCGGCCAGCAGTGCCAGCAAGGCAGCGCCGAGCAGGGTGTCGGGCTCCAGCGCCCAGGGCGCAGCGATCAGCGACCAGAGAGTGTCGGTCATGGTGTCTCGTTGGTTTGGGGCAGTCAGCTTGGGGCCGAGGTGCGCGCTTGCGCATGAGCACAAGTGATTGCAGCAGCCGGTAGAACTTTCATGCGACTGTTACGCCGCCGCCAACCAAGCCGCCAGGTCGCGCTCGAGTTTCTCCAGGTCGGCCTGCCGCGTGTACATCATGTGGCCAGCGTCGTAGTAATGGTGCTCGACACGCGCCAGCACGTCGGCCGGGGCATCGAGCTGGGCCAGCGACCAGTCGCTGGCACTATAGGGGGTGCCCAGGTCGTAGCGGCCACTGGCCACCAGCACGCGCAGATGGGTGTTGCGGCGCAGGGCGCGGGACAGGTCGTCGCTGGTCGAGGCAAAGGCATTGCCCTGGGCCTCCCCGCGGTTCCAGTTCCAGCCCTTGTTGACTTCCATCGAGAGCAACTCGTAGCGCTCTTGCGTGGCCAGGCCGAGATGTTCGCCGAAGTAGGCCAGCGCGGCCATGCCATAGGGCGCAGCGATGGCTTCGATACCCGGGTCGAACTCCCAATCGCGTGTGCGACTGGCGGCCATCGCGCCGGTGGCGCGGGCGTCGAGACGGCCGACCATGCGGCCGCTGTCACGCAGCAGTTCGAAGAAGCAGGTCTGGTCGCTGATGCGCAGGTTCTTTTCCTCCACCAGCGCGGCCGGCAGCCCCGTCAGTTCGGCCATCCGCTTGGCGATGTGGCGGCGCTGGCTGGCCGACAAACGCGCCCCGGCGTTGAGTGCACGCAGATAGTCTTCGGCGACGAAGGCCTCGGCCGCGCTTCGCGCTGCCTGCGGCGAGGCGCCGACAGCGCCCTTCAACTTGCCGTGGAATTGCGCCACACCGGCGAAGGCCGGCAGGAACAGGGCGTAGGGCAGGTCATTGCGCGGCGCGAAGACGATGCTTTGCAGATCCATCGCGCAGGACACGAGGATCAGCCCGGCGAGTGCGACGTTGGCGTTCTGCAGCGAGTCGGCCAGCGCCGCACCCCGTGTGGAGCCGTAGCTCTCGCCGGCCAGGTAGACCTTCGAGCCCCAGCGCTTGTGGCGTGTCAGCCAACCCCGCATCACCTCGGTGAGGGCCGCCACGTCGCCATCCACCGAGAGCAGCTTCTTGCGCGCGTCGTCGCCAGCGGCGATCGACCAGCCGGTATGGGGCGGGTCGATGAAGACCAGGTCGAAGTGCGCCAGCCAGGTCAGTGGGTTGTCGCTGACGCTGTAGGGTGGCGCCGGCATCGTGCCGTCGTCGGGCACGATCACCCGTTTGGGCCCGAGCGCACCCAGATGAAGCCACACCGACGACGATCCCGGCCCGCCGTTGAAGGCAAAGCACACGGGACGCGCAGTCGCCGTTGCGCCTTCAAGCAGGTAGGCGGTCGTGAAAACGGCCGCCTGCGCATCGCTGCGCTCCTCGCCAAAGCCCCCCTTCAGCACCGGCAGAAACTCGCATACGGTCTGGTAGTCCAGCCGACGCGCGTCGGACAGGACGACGCTGCCGGTGGCCTTGGTGGGCGACTGCGCGAGCAGCTTGTCGACTTGTTCTCGTTCGCGGTGCTTCTTCTCGGCGTTCTCGGGCGGGTTGGTGTCGGACATGGCAAGCAAGGTTGGCAACGACCCGCCAGTTTAGGTGGCTTGCAAACACGCTCTCAGCGGGATCGGGCTGGGGCAGGGACAATACGCCAGTGACCACCGCCATCTCCACCCGCGCCGAGACGGCCAAACCGCTCAACGCCTACCGACCCTACTGGGCCAAACGCTTCGGGCCCGCGCCCTTTCTGCCGATCAGCCGGGCCGAGATGGAGTCGCTGGGCTGGGACTCGTGCGACATCATCGTTGTCACGGGCGACGCGTATGTCGACCACCCGAGCTTCGGCATGGCGGTGATCGGCCGCACGCTGGAAGCGCAGGGTTTTCGCGTTGGCATCATCGCCCAGCCCGACTGGCAATCGGCCGAGCCCTTCAAGGCCCTGGGCAAACCGAACCTGTTCTTCGGCGTCACCGCCGGCAACATGGATTCGATGATCAACCGCTACACCGCCGACCGCAAGATCCGCAGCGACGACGCCTACACCCCCGGCGACATCGGCGGCAAGCGCCCGGATCGCGCGACACTGGTGTATGCCCAGCGCTGCAAGGAGGCCTTCAGCGAGGTGCCGATCATCATCGGCGGCATCGAGGCCTCGCTGCGTCGCATCGCCCACTACGACTACTGGCAGGACAAGGTGCGGCGCTCGGTCTTGGTCGACAGCAAGGCCGACCTGCTGCTCTACGGCAATGCCGAGCGCGCCATCATCGAGATCGCTCACCGGCTGGCCAAGCGCGAGCCGGTGGCGAACATCATCGACGTGCGCGGCACGGCCTTCATGGTGCGGGCTGCACCAGGCCAGGCACCGCAGGGATTCTTCGAGATCGACTCCACCGAGGTCGACAGGCCCGGGCGTATCGACGACCATATCAACCCCTACTTGACGACCGCAGAAGCCGCAGCCTCGCAGGGCCAGACCTGTGCCAAGGAGGAGGGCACCGCGCCTGCTGTCGCAGCCGTGATTGCGATGCCGGTCAGCCGCAAGACCGGCGCTGTGACGATGCCGGCACGCGACATGACTGTCATCCGCCTGCCGGCCTACGAGCAGGTCAAGAGCGACAACGTCCTTTACGCTCATGCCAACCGCGTGCTGCACCTTGAGACCAACCCTGGCAACGCGCGTGCCCTGGTGCAGCGACACGGCACGGGCGCCACGGCGCGCGACGTCTGGATCAACCCGCCGCCGATCCCGCTGTCGACGCCCGAGATGGACCTGGTCTTCGATCTGCCCTACGCGCGCAGTCCCCACCCGTCTTACGCGGATGAGAAGGGCGGCCACGACGGCGTGACCAAGATCCCGGCCTGGGAAATGATCCGGTTCAGCGTGAACATCATGCGCGGCTGCTTTGGCGGCTGCACCTTCTGCTCGATCACCGAGCACGAGGGCCGCATCATCCAGAGCCGCAGCGAAGACTCCATCATTCGCGAGATCGAGGACATCCGCGACAAGGTCAAGGGTTTTACCGGCGTGATCAGCGACCTCGGCGGCCCGACCGCCAACATGTGGCGCATCGGCTGCAAGAGCACGGCCATCGAGGCCGCCTGCCGCAAGCCAAGTTGCGTCTATCCCGGCATCTGCCCGAACCTGAACACCGACCACGGCCCCCTGGTCAAGCTCTACCGTCGCGCGCGCCAGCTGCGTGGCGTGAAGAAGGTTTTGATCAGTTCCGGGCTGCGCTACGACCTGGCGATCCAGAGCCCCGAGTACGTGAAGGAGCTGGTCACGCACCATGTCGGCGGCTACTTGAAGATCGCGCCCGAGCACACGGAAGGCGGGCCGCTGTCGAAGATGATGAAGCCCGGCATCGGCAGCTACGACCGCTTCAAGCAGTTGTTCGAGCAGTTCAGCGCCGAAGCGGGCAAGAAGCAGTACCTGATCCCGTACTTCATCGCCGCCCACCCGGGCACCACCGACGAGGACATGATGAACCTCGCGCTCTGGTTGAAGCGCAATGGCTTCAAGGCCGACCAGGTGCAGACCTTCTACCCGAGCCCGATGGCGACCGCCACGGCGATGTACCACACCGACCTGAATCCCCTGAAGGGCATCAGCCGCATCCCCGGCCGGGCCGAGAAGGTCGACACCGTGCGTGGCGAAAAGCGCCGTCGCCTGCACAAGGCTTTCCTGCGCTACCACGACGCCAACAACTGGCCGCTGCTGCGCGAGGCGCTGAAGAGTTTGGGACGGGCCGACCTGATCGGCAACGGCAAGCACCAGCTGATCCCGAGCTTCCAGCCTGCCACCGACGGCAGCTACCAGAGTGCACGGCGCAAGAACTCAACGCCGGGGGCGCCGGTCAAGGGCCGCCTGTTGACGCAGCACACGGGCTTGCCGCCGCGCGACACGGGCTCGGTCCCGGTTCAAGCCGGACGCCGCCCGCGCTCGGGTAAGCCCTGAGCAAGGGCGTGGCGCTTTGGCGCGTACGCTGGATACCCCAACCCGGAGGATCCCGAACATGCAACGAACCGCCCGCCTTTTCGCCGTCACTCTGTCGTCCGTCGCTGCTGCGGCCTTGCTTGCGTCGTGTGCGACCACACCGCCCACTGGCCCGATGGGCTTCTTCGTCACCAGCGTCGGCAGCGGTAACGGCGCCAACCTGGGCGGTCTGGCCGGGGCTGACGCGCATTGCCAGAAGCTGGCCTCTGCGGCGGGCGCCGGTGCGCGAACTTGGCGCGCCTACCTGAGCAGCACCGCGGTCGCCGCCGTGGCACCCGCGCCAGCGGTACCGGCCGCGCATGCCCGCGACCGTATCGGCAAAGGCCCGTGGTTCAACGCCAAGGGCGTGCAAATTGCCAGCGATGGATCGAACCTGCACAACGGCAACAACCTGACCAAGGCCACCGCGCTCGATGAAAAGGGCGGTACGGTGAAGGGCCGCGGCGACACGCCCAACCAGCACGACATCCTGACCGGCTCGCGGCCGGACGGCACGTCCTTCGGTGGCCCGGGCAACTTCACCTGCGGCAACTGGACGCAGAGCGGCGAGGGCAGCGCAGTCATCGGCCACCATGACCGCACCGGCCTGTCCACCGACCCGTGGGCCGTGTCCTGGAACTCGTCGCACCAGACGCGCGGCTGTAGCCAGGAGGCGCTGGTATCGACCGGGGGTGCAGGCCAGTTCTACTGTTTCGCCGCCGACTGAGCCGCGAGTTGCGCGCCGTCTGCATCCAGGCGGCGCTTTGCTGCGTATCGGGTTGCGTCGTCTCTCAACCCCACGCAGCCCCTCGATGAGCACGCAAGTCAGAACTCTCGCCGCAGTTGGGGTGTCTGTGGCCGCGCTGGCCGGCGGCGTGACCGCGACGGCGTAAGCGCCGGCCCTTGTAGCGCCCGGACCCAACAAAGTCGCTTTCCCGGCCGACTGGGCCAAGGGTGCGCTCTACGCCACGGTCGACCGCCCTGACACCAAACAATAGCGCGAGCGCTACACCCGCCCCGCGTCTCTCACGGCGGTACGCGCCGGCAAGCCGATTCCCGATGGCACGGTGCTGACACTGGCCGCCTACGCGGCCAAGGTCGATGCCAACGGGGTGCCGGTCAGGGATGCGAAAGGGCGGTTCCTGAGGGGCAGCCTCGCGGCCGTGAACCTGATGCAGAAAGGCAAAGGCTGGGGCGAGGACATTCCGGCCACGATCCGCAACGGCGACTGGGTCTACCAGTCCTTCACACCTGCCGGCGTGCCCAACGACAAAGCCAATCTGACGGCGTGTTACCAGTGTCATCTGCCATTCGCCCAGGACGACTATCTGACCAAGCTGGTCAAGATCGGCCCGGCCGACGTGGTGGTGGCTGGCTTCAGCTTCGGGCCGACCGCGATCAAGGGCAGCGCCGGCCAGTTCGTCACCTGGACCAACAACGCCGACACGCCGCACCAGATTGCCCTCACCGGTGGCAACAGCCAGCGCAGCGACGTGATGCTGAAGGGCCAGAGCGCGACGCTGAAGTTCGACGCCGCCGGCAACATCGCCTACATCCGCGGCTTGCACCTGCACCCGACCATGAAAGGCACGATCGAGGTGGCGGCGAAGAACTAGGCACAGCTGCGGGTGAGTGACTCACCCGTCGCGACGTGCCGGTTGAAGCGTCAGTCGGCGATGCGCACTGCAACGATGCGCCCGTTGCGCGGGTCGACGGTGCAGTCGTAGGCGAAGTGCGTGGTCGGTTCGCGTAGTGAAGGGGTGGCGCTGCCCTGGCCGCGCAGCGTCGCATTGCCGCCTTCCTGCTGGCTGAGCTGCCGGGTGCCAGTATTGAACTGGATGTTGGCCACACCCGGCCAGCGCCGCTTCAAGCTGCCGGCTGCTGCCGACTCGCAGGCAGTGGGTGAAATTTGGGTCAGATCTGGCTCGACGCTTCGGGCCGCGGCGGGGGCCGGGCCTGCCTTGGCCGCGTCTCGCAGCACCAGTCCGGTCACGGCTTTGGTCCCGCTGTCGAAGGTGCAGCTGTAGCTGAACGGCCGCATGCCGCTGTCAGTGCGCGCCTGGCCGCTGCCCCGCAGCGTGAGCTCAGTACTGTCGGCTGCGCCGGGCGCCAGTACCGGCGCCGCTGTGAAGCTGGCGTTGGCCGCGGCTCCGCGCGTGTCTCGTAGGGTGTCCAGGGCAGCACGCTCACAGGCGGCCGCTGCGGCAGAGCGGTCGGCGGACAGCGGCGCGCCGTGAGGCGCAGCGGCAGGTGCCGCCGCTGCTCTGGCGCTCAACAAAGCAGCAAGAACCGCGATGCTGAGGTCGAAGGATCGTTGCATGCCGCCAGTGTAGGACGGCCCTGCCTCGCGCGCTGTGCCCTACCTGGAGGGGCCCGGAGGCACCGGCAGGCTGCCCCACAGCTGCGCTACCCGGGCGTCACGGCCGCACGAGGTGCGGTAATACTTGTAACGCGTCGGATTCTTTTTGTAGTAATCCTGGTGGTAATCCTCTGCTGCGTAGAACGGGCCGCCGAGAGCGATCTCGGTGACGACCGCTTCCTTGAAGGGCTTGCTCTTCTCCAATTTGGCCAGCGAGGCTTTCGCCGCGGCCAACTGCTGGGCGTCCAATGCATAGATGGCGGTGCGGTAGGGCGAGCCGGCGTCACAGAACTGCCGGTCCTTGGTAGTCGGATCGATGGTGCGCCAGAAGTACTCGAGCAACTGCTCGTAACTGACGCGCTTGGGGTCGTAGACGATCTCGACTGCCTCGGCGTGGCCTGTCGACTTGGCGGACACCTGCTCGTAGGTGGGGTTGGCCACCTTGCCGCCGATGTAGCCCGAGGTGGTGCTGACGACACCCGGCACTTTGTCGAAGTCTGACTCGACACACCAGAAGCAGCCGCCGGCGAAGGTTGCCTTGGCCAAGCCAGCCGGGGCCGGGCCGGTGACGGTGGTGCCCTGAGCTCGCGGGCTGCCGACCGACAAGACCGCCGCCAGGCCCACGGCAATCACCAGCAGGGCGCCGAAGGCCCAGTGCGAGCTCGTCTTCATGCCGCCTCCGGAACGAACTTCAGGGCCACGCCGTTGTTGCAATAACGCAGGCCGGTCGGCTTGGGACCGTCATTGAAGACATGCCCATGGTGACCGCCGCAGCGCGCGCAGCTGTATTCGGTGCGCGGGTAGCCGATCACGAAATCACGTTTGGTCTTGAAAACGCCGGGCAGGGTGTCGAAGAAGCTGGGCCAGCCGGTGCCGCTTTCGTACTTGGTGTTGCTGGAGAAGAGCGGCAGGTCACAGCCGGCGCAGTGGAAGCTGCCTTTGCGCTTTTCCGCGTTCAAAGAACTGCTGCCGGCGCGCTCGGTGCCTTCTTCGCGCAGCACCCGGTACTGTGCCGGAGTCAGGCGCTGGCGCCACTGCGCGTCGGTGAGCAGCAGCGGCTCGAGCCGCGGGAGCGCAGGCGTGCCAGCGGCGGTGGGCGCAGCATGGGCGGCGGCGGATGCAAAGCCGAGGCTGGACAAGAAGCCGAGCCATTGACGACGGGTCATGTGGACTTTCCTTGGGAAGGGCAGGTTTTGCCGATGCGTGTCTGTCGCTGCCGACCCGAACACCTTACAGCGTTCCTGCTGGCAACGCAGTCACCTTCCATGGATCATCCCTGACCGCGGCAGGTTCCGTCGATCGGCCTTTGCGCAGGCGGCTAAGCGGCGCGACGGGACAGGCGCGGGTCTTCGTCTTCGAAGAAGGCCGAGGGTACGGGCTCCAATTGGCCGTAGTCGGTGTTGTCGCCGTCGACCAGCAACTCCTGGATCTCGGCCACCGGCAGCATGGTGCGACCCCCCGGGGTGACAGCGACCTCGTGCTTGGCGTCGGCGCTGGCCTTAGGGAAGAACAGGGCTCGCGCCTCGGCGACGCTCGGCAGGTTGTCTTCGTTCCACTCGTGTACCGTCACACCGGCGGCGCGCAAGACCTCGACCAGGCGCTGATGTCGCTTGGCGCTGCGAGCCGACTCGTCGGACGTGCGCACCTCGACGGCGGCCACGGCACGCGAGCTGAAGTCGCACACCAACAAGTCCACACCCAGTCGCCCCGCGCGCTGCAGCCATTGCGAGTAGGGGAAACGTGTCGGCACGCTGATGAACCGGGACAGCGGCACTTGGGCCAGCACGACATGGCCCGGCAGCGACCGGCGCAGGATCTCATAGGCTTGTCGCTCACCCAGGGTCATCACCCGAACCGCCTGAGGCGGCCAGGCCTGGACGGTGTCCAAGGTGTCGTCGGCTACGGTTTGTTGCGGGGTGCCGCTGCGCCGGCGCAGCCACAACCCGGCTAGCAACAGGGCAAAGGCGACCAGCATGGCCAGGGCAGTGGGGTCGAGCAGGTTCATGGCATGAGTCGGCCGTAGCCGCGCAAAGACTGTTGATCGCTTTTCGGCGAGGCTAGTGGCACGCTGCAGTCTGGGCAAGCTCGGCGCCGTACGCAGTAGCGCGAAATGCCCAATCTTTCGCACACCCAGGGGCTGGCTGCCGGCGGGGGCAGGTACCGCCGGGTGCCGGCGATGGGCTGCTAAGCTGGTTTCCCGGTTGACACGCCCCCTGCCATGGCCGCCAGCAGTCTTCTTGCCCTGATCGACGACATCGCCACCGTGCTGGACGACGTGGCGATCCTGACCAAGGTGGCCACGCGCAAGACGGCGGGCGTGCTCGGCGACGACCTGGCGCTGAACGCCCAGCAAGTGGCAGGCGTACGCGCTGAGCGGGAACTGCCGGTGGTCTGGGCCGTGGCCAAGGGGTCGATGCTGAACAAGGCGATCCTGGTGCCGGCGGCGCTGGCCATCAGCGCCTTCGCGCCGTGGGCGGTGACGCCGCTGCTGATGCTTGGCGGTCTGTTTTTGTGCTACGAGGGTTTCGAGAAACTGGCCCACAAGTTCATCGCCAGGCCGGCAGAAGACGCTGACCACCAGGCTGCGCTGACGCAGGCCTTGATGGACCCTGGCGTCGACATGGCTGCGGTCGAGCGCGACAAGATCAAGGGGGCCGTGCGCACCGACTTCGTGCTGTCGGCGGAGATCATCGCCATCACCCTGGGGGCGGTGGCCCAGGCCCCGTTTCTGACGCAAGTGCTGGTGCTCTGCGGCATCGGTGTACTGATGACGGTCGGTGTGTATGGCTTGGTGGCCGCCATCGTCAAACTCGACGACCTGGGCCTGTGGCTTTCGCGACGCGCGGGGGCGGCCGCCGCACTCGGGCGGTCCATTCTGGCCTTTGCGCCCTGGCTGATGAAAGGCCTGTCGGTGGCTGGCACGGCAGCGATGTTTCTCGTCGGCGGCGGCATCCTGACGCATGGCCTGCCGTTCTTGCGCCAGGCCATCGAAGCCATGACCGCCGGCCTGCAGGGGGTGCTTCTCAGTGCGGCCTCGATCATCGCCGACGGCATCGTCGGTGTGTGCGCCGGCGCCATCGTGCTGGGTGGGGTGGCCCTCTGGCGTGCTGCACGGCGGGGCCTGTCAACGCCCGCTGCGCCGACTCGTTAGCCGTTCACGGCCGTCTGCACACGACGCCGCGCACACCACCGGAGTCGCACGCCATGTTCATCAAGCTTCTTGCCGCCTCGATGGCGTTGTTCGGCGCGGCGGCGGTTGCTGCTGTGGACGTCAACAAGGCGACCCTGGCCGAAATTGAGGCGGTGAAGGGCATTGGCCCGGCGGTCGCCGGCAGGATCCTCGAAGAACGCCAGAAGGGTGTCTTCAAGGACTGGACCGACCTTGTCTGGCGCGTCAAGGGCGTTGGCCAAGGCAACGCTGCCAGGTTCTCGGCCGCCGGTCTGACCGTCGGCGGTGTGACGTTCACGGGCGCTGCAGCGTCAGCCGCAAGCAAGTAGGGTTCAGCGCTGCTTGCCGAGCGGCCCGCCGGCCACGGCGAGCTGGGGGTCGGGTCCCAAGCGACGTCGGCACGGCAGCCAGAGCGGCTGCGGTACGACGCAAGCGATGCACGGCCTACCGGGCCCAGGTGTCCTTCAATGCAGTGACACGATTGAAGACGGGTCGCTCGCCGCCGTGATCGACCAGATCGGTGGCGAAGTAGCCATGCCGCTCGAACTGCACGTGGGCGGCAGCCGGTACGCCCTTTTGCGACGGCTCGACGAAGCCATGGGCCACCTGCATGCTGTGGGGGTTGAGCGTACCCTTGAGATCCTTGCCGCCGGCATCTGGATGGTCTTCGGTGAACAGTCTGTCGTAAAGGCGCAGCTCCGCCGGCAAGCCGTCATGGACGGCGACCCAGGTGATCGTGCCCTTGACCTTGACCGCATCGGCGCCTGGGGTGCCGCTGCGGGTGTCGGGCACCACGCGCGCCTGCACGGCATTGACAGCGCCGGTGGCATCCTTGGTGCACCCGGTGCACTCGACGATAACGCCGTACTTCAGCCGTACCTTGTTTCCCGGAAAGAGGCGGAAGAAGCCCTTGGACGGGACCTCGGCAAAGTCGCCGCGTTCGATCCACAGTGCGGACCCCAGGTCGAAGGCGCGGTTGCCGAGTTCAGGACGCTGCGGGTGCGCCGGTGCGCTGCAAGCCAAGTGGTCGACATCGCCAAAGATGTCGCGCCAGTTGGTCAGATCCAGCCGCAATGGATCGATCACCGCCATCGCGCGCGGCGCTTGGCCCTCCAGGTCGTCGCGCAGTGCAATGTCCAGGCTGGCGTAGTCGGTCCAGCCCCCAGCTTTGCTCGCGCCGGTACGCTCGGCCAGCAGGCGCAAGCTTCCGGCGGTGTAGCCACGCCGGCGCAGCCCGGCGATTGTCGGCATGCGCGGATCGTCCCAGCCGCTGACGATACCTTCCTCGACCAGCTGGCGCAGCTTGCGCTTGCTGGTCACGATGGTCGTGACGTTGAGCCGGGCGAACTCGTACTGGTGGGGTCGCGGTTGGGCCAGCAGGCCGAGGCTGCAGAGATGGTCGAGAAGCCAGTCATAGAACGGGCGTTGGTCTTCGAACTCGAGCGTGCAGATGCTGTGGGTGATGTTCTCCAGCGCGTCCTCGATCGGATGGGCGAAGGTGTACATCGGGTAGATGCACCAGGCGTCGCCGGTGTTGTGGTGCGTGGCGCGCTTGATGCGGTACAGCGCCGGATCTCGCAGGTTGATGTTCGGGCTGGCCATGTCGATCTTGGCGCGCAACACCGCAGCGCCGTCGTCCAACTCGCCCTGGCGCATGGCCCGAAAGCGGGCGAGGTTGTCAGCCGGTGAGCGGCCGCGGAACGGGCTGTCGATGCCAGGCGCGTTGAAGTCGCCGCGGTTGGCGCGCATCGCGTCTGCGCTTTGCTCATCCACGTAGGCCAAGCCGGCCCCGATCAGCGACTCGGCCGCGCGGTACATGAAGTCGAAGTAGTTGCTGGCGTAGTAGAGGTGGCTGGTGCGGCGCCCGTTGATCTCTACTTCCCAATCGAATCCAAGCCACTTCACGGCATCGAGGATGGCGTCGACGTACTCCTGCTCTTCCTTTTCCGGGTTGGTGTCATCGAAGCGCAAGTGGCACACACCGCCGTAATCGCGCGCCAGGCCGAAGTTCAGGCAGATGCTCTTGGCGTGGCCGATGTGCAGGTAGCCATTCGGCTCGGGCGGAAAGCGCGTGCGGATACGCGCCGGGTCGAGAGCCGCCTGGGCATGATGGGCCGCGTCGCCGGGTGTGCCAGCGAAGCGGCGTTGAGCGTAGGTGCCAGCGTCGAGGTCGCGCTCGATGACGGCGCGCAGGAAGTTGCTCGGCTTCGGGCTCGGGTCGTCGTTGGCAGCGGACATGCGTCTGAAGGGAAAAGGGTTGCTTTGATTCTATCGACCGGGCCTCTGCGCCGCGCCTGCATGACGGCATTGCATGACGGCACCGAGCGGGCAGGCCCGCAGGGCGGTCACGACGTGAGTGAGGAGCAAGACGCCAGCGATTGGCCGCGAAACAGATGCGCGTACAAGCGGCTGGCGCTGAGTCTGTCGGCGTGGCCGCGCAGCGTCAGCGTGACCTTGCCGGACTCTTCGCGCGAGGGCACGTACTTGCCGGCCGCCTCGAAGTACAGCACGTCGGCGATCGGCACCATGTGCACCACGGCCCCGACCTGCGCCTGTACAACCTGCAGCTGCGGCATCGTTGCTGCCAGCGCCGGCGCCGTACTGCCCAGCAAGGCACGCAACTGGTCGACGCTGCGTTGCAACCCTTGGCCGTGCGGCGCTCGCTCGGCCAGCCGCGACTGCAGCCGCGCCACGAAGGCGGCCAGACGCTCGCGCTCGACCGGCTCGACGAAGTAGTCGACCGCTTGCGCCTCGAAGGCGTGCAGCGCGTACTGGTCGTAGGCCGTGACGAAGACGATCAAGGGGAAAGCTGCGCCGTCGACGGAACAGTCCTCAGCCAGGGCCTGCGCAGCTTCCAGGCCGGTCATGGCCGGCATGCGGATGTCGAAGAAACAGATGTCGGGCGTCAGGGCCAGCGCGCTGGTGACCGCGGAGGCGCCGTCGCCGACGCTGGCGACGATCTGCAATTGTGGCCAAAGGCTGCGCAACTCGGCCTGCAGGCTGGTAGCCAACAGGGGCTCGTCTTCGGCAATCAGGGCCGTGGTCATGGGGCAGGCGGCAGTGGCAGCGTGATGCGGGCCTGCGTGCCGCCCTCGCTGGCCGGCGCCAGGGTCAGCGTGGCGGCCGGGCCGTAGAGCGTGAGCAAGCGGGCGCGTACCTGTTCGAGGCCGAAGCGCGTGCCATCGGCGGCAGCGCTGTCGCTCACGCCGACTCCGCTGTCGCTCACGCTGAGCACCAGCGTGTCGCCTTCGCGGGCGGCCGTGACTTCGATGCGGCCGCCGGCCACCCGCGGCCCCATGCGCACCGCCATCAAGGCCAGGTAGTCGTCGAGCCGCGCGAACTCGTCGGCCAGGGCGTGGTTGCCGGTGCGCGAGGCCTGCAAGGTGGCGCGCAGGAAGCCGATCAGGCGGTCGAGCATGGCCTGCGCGCGAGGCGGGTCGAGCGCGATCAGCACGCGCAGGTTGGCCAGGGTGTTGAACAGCATGTGCGGTTCGAACTGCGATTCGAGCAGTTTGAGCTGGGTTTCCGCCGCTGCGCGTCGCGCCGCCTCGGCCTGCGCCTCGCTGGCGGACAGGCGGGCTCGCGACCATGACCAGTAAACCGACGCCAGGCCAGCGACCACGCTGACGGTCAACACCAGGAACAACACGCGCGGCCGGTCCAGGCTCGGGTTGCTCTTTTGAATGCCGAGGATCCAGCCGGCCAGCGGGTAGCCGATCTGGATGCCCGTCCAGCTGGTGCCCAAGATGATGGGCACCGTCCAGTGCCAGCCGGGCCAGCCGCGGCGCAATCCGGCGTCGTCCGGATCGCGGCGTCGCAACCAGGCCGCGGCGAGCAGTCGCCCGGTTTCGATCAGTGCCTGGCAGCTCAGGCCGATACACAGGGAGAAGACCAGCACGTGTGCAAAGGGGTTGTTGAACACGGCACTGAGGAAGGCTGCGATCAGCACGCAGACTGGCACGCTGACCATCAGACTGCGCAACAGCGCCCTGGCCATGGCAGCGGGTCTCAGCGGAGACAGGGTCAGGGGCATGGTGTGCATGGCAAGTCGGGCGCAGACATGAGCATGCCGTGCGCCAGCATCCTGCAGTGTCCAGCAGCGACCAAGCGCGACCAAGCGCGGCCGGGTGTCGCCAGGCGTCGCGAGGGCGGCGCGAACGGGCGCCGCTCAGGGGCCAGCCAGGCGAGCGCGAATGGCTTCGATGCGAGCCCGGTTGACGCCCAGGTCCTTGCGCCCGACTCGCGAGGCCGAGCGCACCTGTACGACACCTGCCACCGGGTCGGCCCAGAACTCGACATCGTCAACGTAGCGCATCAATGCGGTCGTGCACTGCGCGTAAACGTAGTCGTCACGTCGCTCGACGATCTTCGCGCCGGGCAGGCCTTCAATTGCCTGGGCGATCTTCGCGATCGTTGCCTTGCCATCCGTTACGTCATCAGCTTGCAAGGCGATCGGTGCGATGCGCGCATCGTCCTTTCGCGGCGCATCGGGCCACAGATCGGCTTGGCTCGACACGCTGTTGGGCGATTTGGACGGTGGTTTGAGTTTGCCTTCGGTCACGCCGAGGCCGCCGGGCATGCTGCCGCTGAACATGCCCAGGCGCGCCGCGACGAGCACCAGCACCGCGCCAAAAATGATCGAGACAAGAAAGCTCATGGCAATCCTCTTGAGTTTCATCGCCTCCGGCCGCCACCGAGCAGCGAGCCGAGCACGCCACGAATGATCTCGCGGCCGACGGCCGAGCCGACGCTGCGCATCGCGCTGCGAGCTGCCGATTCCGCCAAGCCTTCGCGCTTGCCGCCGCGCGGGCCGGTGCTGCCGAACAGGATGCCGCCCAGACTGCCCATCAGGCCGCCGCCGGAGTCCTGCGCGGCTGGCGCCGCGGCCTTGCCCGGGGCCTGCTGCTGCATCGATTGCGCGGCGTCGGCGGAAGCCACTGAGCGGCCCTTGAGTTTCTCGTAAGCCGACTCGCGGTCGATGGTCTTCTCGTACACACCGGCGACCAGCGAGCCGGCCAGCAGCGCCTTGCGCTGATCCGGGGAGATCGGGCCGATCTGGCTGCCCGGCGGCAGCACGAAGACGCGCTCCGTCACGCTTGGCCGGCCCTTGCCGTCGAGGAAGCTGACCAGGGCTTCGCCAACGGCCAGTTCCGTGATCGCCGTTTCGACATCCAGGCCGGGGTTCGCGCGCATCGTGCTGGCAGCCGATCTGACGGCCTTCTGGTCGCGCGGCGTGAAAGCGCGCAAGGCGTGCTGCACCCGGTTGCCGAGTTGGGCCAACACGGTGTCGGGCACGTCGAGCGGGTTCTGCGTCACGAAGTACACGCCCACGCCCTTGCTGCGCACCAGGCGCACCACCAACTCGATACGCTCCACCAGGGCTTTGGGTGCGTCGGTGAAGAGCAGGTGCGCTTCGTCGAAGAAGAACACCAGTTTGGGTTTCTCGGGGTCCCCGATCTCGGGCAACTGCTCGAACAGCTCCGACAGCATCCAGAGCAGGAAGGTCGCGTACAGACGCGGCGCATTCATCAACTTGTCGGCGGTCAGGATGTTGATCACGCCCTTGCCGTCGACCGTCTGCATGAAGTCGTCGATCGACAGCATCGGCTCGCCGAAGAACTTGTCGCCGCCTTGCTCCTCGATCTGCAACAGACCGCGCTGGATTGCGCCGACGCTGGCCGCGCTGACGTTGCCGTACTCGGTGGTGAAGTCCTTGGCGTTCTCGCCGACGTACTGCAGCATCGCTCTCAGGTCTTTGAGGTCGAGCAGCGCCATGCCGTTGTCGTCGGCAATCTTGAACACCAGGTTAAGCACACCGGCCTGGGTTTCGTTCAGGGCCAGCATGCGCGAGAGCAGCAGCGGGCCCATGTCGGACACGGTCGCGCGCACCGGGTGGCCCTGCTCGCCGAACACATCCCACACCGTGGCCGGGCAGGCAGCGGACTGGGGCGCGGGCAGCCCGCGCTCGGCGATGATCTTCGCCACGTTCTCCGGCAGCACGCCCTTTTGGCTGATGCCGGTCAGGTCGCCCTTGACGTCGGCCATGAACACCGGCACCCCGATCTTCGAAAAGCTCTCGGCCAGGGTCTGCAAGGTGATGGTCTTGCCGGTGCCGGTGGCCCCGGTGATCAGGCCGTGGCGGTTCGCCAGGCCGGGGAGCAGCACACACTCGATGTCGCCATGCTTGGCAACCAGGATCGGTTCGGCCATGGGAAAACCCTCTCACTTAAAATCTGGCGCATCGTAAGCGCAAAGAAAGAGTGTCTTTCATGGCCGGTCATTCCAAGTGGGCCAATATCCAGCACCGCAAGGGGCGCCAGGATGAGAAGCGAGGAAAGGCCTGGACACGGGTAATTCGCGAAATCATGGTCGCGGCCCGCCTGGGCGGCGGCGATGTTTCGGCCAACCCGCGCTTGCGGCTGGCGGTCGAGAAGGCCAAGGCGGTGAACCTGCCGGTCGAAACCGTCAAGCGCAACATCGACAAGGCCACCGGCAACCTCGAGGGCGTGAACTACGAGGAGATCCGTTACGAGGGCTACGGCATCGGCGGCGCGGCGATCATCGTCGACTGCATGACCGACAACCGGGTGCGCACGGTAGCCGAAGTGCGCCATGCCTTCAGCAAGTACGGCGGCAACATGGGCACCGAAGGCTCGGTCGCCTTCCAGTTCAAGCATTGCGGCCAATTGGTCTTTGCGCCGGGCACCAGTGAAGACAAGGTCATGGAAGTGGCCCTCGATGCCGGCGCCGAGGATGTGATTGCCGGCGACGATGGCTCGATCGAAGTGCTCACGGCGCCGACCGAATTCGAGGCGGTGAGGAGTGCGCTGGAAACGGCCGGGCTCAAGGCCGAGATCGGCGAAGTCACGTTGCGGGCCGAGAACACGGTCGAGCTGACGGGCGAAGACGCACAGCGGATGCAGAAGCTGCTCGACGTGATCGAGGAGCTCGATGACGTGCAGGACGTGCATCACAACGCCGAGATGGCCGAATGAGCGGTACCCCATGAAAGTTCTGGTCATCGGCGGCGGCGGGCGCGAGCATGCGCTGGCCTGGAAGCTGGCGCAGTCGCCCAAGGTCCAGCACGTGTATGTCGCGCCGGGCAACGGCGGTACGGCGCTCGACCCGGCGCTGCGCAACGTGCCGATCACGGATCCGACGGCGCTGGCCGACTTTGCAGCCGGCGAAAACATCGCGCTGACCGTGGTCGGCCCGGAGGCGCCCCTGGCGGCCGGTGTGGTCGACCTGTTCCGGGCTCGTGGCCTGCGTATCTTCGGGCCGACCCGGGCGGCGGCGCAACTCGAGAGCTCCAAGGCCTTCGCCAAGGACTTCATGCAGCGCCATGGCATCCCGACGGCGCTGTACGCCGCGTTCACCGACGTGGCAGCGGCCCATGCGCACGTCGAGCGCCACGGCGCGCCGATCGTCGTCAAGGCCGACGGCCTGGCCGCTGGCAAAGGCGTGGTGGTGGCCATGGGTGCTGACGAAGCCCACGACGCGATCGATTTCATGCTCGACGGCAAACCCGGTGCACGGGTGGTGATTGAAGAGTTCATGGCCGGCGAAGAAGCCAGCTTCATCGTCGTCAGCGACGGCAAGCGCGTGCTGCCGTTGGCCACCAGCCAGGATCACAAGCGCATCGGCGATGGCGACACGGGCCCCAATACCGGCGGCATGGGCGCCTACTCGCCGGCGCCGGTGGTCACGCCCAACGTGCACGCCCGCGCGATGCATGAAATCGTGCGGCCGACCATCGCCGGCATGGCCGCCGATGGCCATCCCTTCAGCGGTTTCCTCTACGCCGGTCTGATGATCGACGGCGCCGGCAATCCGCGCGTCGTCGAGTTCAACGCGCGCCTGGGCGACCCCGAAGCGCAGGTGTTGTTGATGCGCTTGAAGACCGACTTGTTCGACGTGCTGATGGCGGCCACCGCCAGCGGCGATCAGCCGGGGCTCGACAGCGTCGAGCTGCAATGGGACCGGCGCGTTGCCCTCGGTGTCGTGATGGCTGCACACGGCTACCCCGGCAGCGTGCGTAGCGGCGATGCCATTACCGGTTTGCCGCCGGCCGAGGTCGACGCCGTCGTGTTTCACGCCGCCACCGACCGGCGCGCCGATGGCAGTCTGGTGACCGATGGCGGTCGCGTCTTGTGCGTGACGGCGCTCGGCGATTCTGTCAAGGCCGCGCAGCAGCGTGCGTACGCCACCCTGGCCCCGATCCGCTTTGCCGGCGCCCAGCTGCGCACGGACATCGGCCATCGGGCGCTGAAGTCCCGATGACAGACATTGCCACTCTGCCGGCGCGGCCGGTCCAGCTGCGCGGGAGCCGCCTGGCCCGTGCGGCCTTGGGGCTGGCCGGCTGGCGGGTCCAGTTCGACGGCTTGCCGGCGCGCCAGGGCGTGCTCATCATCTACCCGCACACCTCGAACTGGGATTTCGTCATCGGCATGCTGGCCAAGTGGGCGATGGGCATCCCGGTGGTGTTCTGGGGCAAGGACTCCTTGTTCACGGTGCCGCTGTTCGGCCGCTGGTTGCGTTGGATCGGCGGCGTGCCGGTCGACCGACACAACCCCGGGGGCGCGGTCGCCGCCATGGTCGAGCAGTTCGCCCAGGCCCGCGCGCACGACAGCTTCCTCTGGCTGGCGCTGTCGCCGGAAGGCACGCGCAGCTATCGCGACAGCTGGCGCAGCGGTTTCTACCAGGTGGCCACGCAAGCCGAGCTGCCCTTGGCGCTGGCGTTCTTCGACTACGGCGTCCGCTGCGTCGGCGTCGACGCCTTCATCCGTCTGGGCGGGGATGCCGGGCGCGACATGGCGCACATCGAGCACGTGCTCGGCCGCCACCGCGGCCGCCGGCCAGAGCTGGCGGCGCCGGTGCGGCTGCGGCGATCACATTGAGGAAGAAATGGACCCGATTTCACCCGTTCACGCTGCACGCGACTATCTGCTCGGGCTGCAGCAACGCATCGTCGATGCCGCCGAGGCCGCCGACGGTCGGGGCCGCTTCATCCGCGATGCCTGGACCAAGCCGCCGGGTGAAAAGCTGCAGGGCGAGGGCGTGACGCGTCTGATCGAGGAGGGTGGCTTGCTCGAGCGCGGCGGAGTTGGTTTCTCGCATGTGCGCGGCGCGTCGCTGCCGCCTTCGGCGACCCAGCACCGACCCGAGCTGGCGGGCGCGCCCTTCGAGGCGATGGGTGTGTCGCTGGTCTTTCATCCGCGCAACCCCTTCGTCCCGACGGTGCACATGAACGTGCGCATGCTGGCGGCTTTGCCCGCCGGTCAGGCGCCGGTGACCTGGTTCGGCGGCGGCATGGACCTGACGCCCTACTATGGGTTCGAGGAAGACGCAGCGCACTTCCACCGCGTCAACCGCGACGCGCTTGCGCCCTTCGGCGCCGACAAGTACCCGCGCTTCAAACAGTGGTGCGACGATTATTTTTTCCTCAAGCACCGCAACGAGCCGCGCGGCATCGGCGGTGTCTTCTTCGACGACTTTGCCGAGCTCGGTTTCGAGCAGAGTTTTGCGATGCTGCAGGCCGTCGGCGATGCTTTCCTGCCGGCCTATCTGCCGATCGTGCAGCGCCGCCGCGACACGCCCCACGGGGAGCGCGAGCGCGATTTCCAGGCCTATCGACGCGGCCGCTACGTCGAGTTCAACCTGGTCTGGGACCGCGGCACCCTGTTCGGCCTGCAGTCCGGCGGCCGGACCGAAAGCATCCTGATGTCGCTGCCGCCCATCGTGAAGTGGCGCTACAACTGGCAGCCTGAGCCCGGCACTGCCGAGGCCCGGCTGTACAGCGAGTTCTTGCGTCCGCGCGACTGGGTCGGGTCATCGTGATGAGCTCGCCGCTGGGCCGCCTCGAGGTGAACACCTCGCCGGGGCGGGTCCACCCCCACTGCGTTTCGGGGGTGGTCAGGCGAATCGGGCTGCTGGGTGGCAGCTTCGACCCGGTGCACAACGCGCATGTGGCGCTGGCCTGCGTGGCCGTCGATTCACTCGCGCTGGACGAACTGCGCTGGGTGCCGGCGGGCCAGCCGTGGCAGAAGGCGCGCACCATCACGCCGAGTGCGCACCGATTGGCCATGCTCGCGCTGGCCCTCAGGGGCGAGCCGCGCTTTGTGCTGGATCGCTGCGAGATCGATCGCAGCGGCCCGAGCTACACCCTCGATACCGTGCGCGAACTGCGTCAGCGCGAGCCGGCGACGCAGTGCTACCTGGTCGTCGGCCAGGACCAGTTCGCCAACCTGCCGACCTGGCATGGCTGGCGCGAACTGCTCTCGCTGGTGACGCTGGCCGTCGCGGCGCGCCCGGGATCGGCGATGCCGACGGCGCCCGCATTGCAGGGGCTGTCGTACCAAGTGCTGCCGTTGGCAGCGATGGATGTCTCGGCGACTTTGATCCGTGAGCGCCGCAGCCACGGCCAGAGCATCGATACCCTGGTGCCGCCTGAGGTGGCACGGTATATTGAAGAGAACGCCCTATATTTGCCCGACCGGGCGCCCCCTGGGAGCTGAATGGACATCCGAAAACTACAACGTGCCATCGTCGATGGTCTGGAAGACACCAAGGCGCAGAATATTCGCGTTTTCAACACAGAGCACTTGTCGGCACTGTTCGAGCGCGTTGTCGTGGCCTCGGGCACAAGCAATCGCCAGACCAAGGCCCTGGCAGCCAGCGTACGCGACAGCGTCAAGTCGCGCGGCATGGCGGTGCTGCGCACCGAGGGCGAGGCCAACGGCGAGTGGATCATCGTCGACTGCGGCGCAGCCGTTGTCCACATCATGCAGCCGGGCATCCGCGACTATTACCACCTCGAGGAAATCTGGGGTGACAAGCCGGTGAACATGAAGCTCGAGACGGCTGTCAAGGGGCTGGTCAAGGCCGCCGAGCCCGCGCCGGCGACCAAGGCAGGCGTCGCCAAGGCGGCGCCGAAGAAGCCTGTCGCGAAGAAGGCTGTGCCGAAGACGCCGCGTGCGCCGGCACCCAAGAAGGTGACCCTGGCCAAGAAGACGGCGGCGGCAAAGACGCCGGCAAAGAAGGGCGTGACGCGCACGGTCGGTGTGAAGAAGGCGCTGGCCAATGTGGCCCGCAAACCGGCCGCGAAACTGCCTGCGCCTGCGCCGGCAAAGAAGGCGCCTGCCAAGGCCACGCCCGCGCGCCGCCCGCGGTGAGGCTCGCGCTGGTCGCCGTGGGCCTGCGTCAGCCGGCCTGGGCCGAAACGGCTTTCAACGACCTCGCCAAGCGTTTCCCACCCGAGTGCCGGCTCGAGTTGAAAGTCGTCAAGGCCGAGCCGCGCACCCTGGGCAAGAGCCCGCCAGCGCTGATGGCGGCCGAGGGCCAACGCATCGAAGTCGCGATCAGTGCCGCGGCCAAAGGTGCGCGGCGGGTGGTGCTGGACGAGTGCGGTGAGCGTCGCAGCACCCGTCAACTGGCCGATCGCTTGCGCTTCTGGCAGGGGGACGGCCGCGATGTGGTTTTCGTCGTCGGTGGCCCCGACGGCCTGGATCCGCTGCTCAAGGCTACTGCCGATGAAACCCTGCGCCTGTCAGACCTGACCCTGCCGCATGCCTTCGTGCGTGTGCTCCTGGCCGAAGCGCTCTACCGTGCCTGGTCGGTGACCGCTGGGCATCCCTACCACCGCGAGTGATGTCGACCCGCGCCAGAGACTTCGTCTATCTCGCGTCGCAGAGCCCGCGTCGCGCCCAGCTGCTCGACCAGCTCGGTGTGCGTCACGCGCTGCTGCTGGCCGACCTTGGCGAGGACGCTGAAGCACTGGAGGTCGAGCGACGCGGGGAGCTGCCCGCGGCCTATGTCGAGCGCGTCACGCGCGCCAAGCTGGCGGCCGCGCGCCAACGCTTGAGCGCGCGCGGCTTGGCCGACGCGCCGATCCTGGCTGCCGATACCACCGTGGCAATCGGCCGGCGCATCCTCGGCAAGCCTGCCGACGCCGCGCAGGCCACCCAAATGTTGTTGTCCCTGGCGGGGCGCACGCACCGGGTGCTGACCGCGGTGGCCGTTTCCTCGGCGCGCCGCACGCTGTTTGCACTGGGTGTGTCGCGCGTGCATTTCGCCGCGATCAGCGCCAGCGAGATCGCAGCCTACGTCGCCAGCGGCGAGCCCTTCGGCAAGGCGGGTGCTTACGCCATCCAGGGCCGTGCCGCGGCCTGGATCAGCCGCATCGACGGCAGCTACACCGGTATCATGGGTTTGCCATTGCACGACACGGCGCGGCTCCTGCGTCAGGCCCACGTGGAGTTCTGAATGCAAGACATCCTGATCAACTGGACGCCGCAGGAAACCCGCGTGGCCGTGGTCGAGAACGGCGTCGTGCAGGAACTGCACCTCGAGCGCAGCCTGGAGCGGGGCCTGGTCGGCAACATCTACCAGGGCAAAGTGGCGCGCGTGTTGCCGGGCATGCAGAGTGCCTTCATCGACATCGGACTGGAGCGCGCGGCCTTCCTTCACGTGGCCGATCTGCACGCCGGCTTCGGGGGTGGTGCCAACGCTGGAAACGGGGGTGCGGCCAACGCGCCGCCGCCGATCGAGCGCCTGCTGTTCGATGGCCAGGCCATCACGGTTCAAGTGGTCAAGGACCCGATCGGCAGCAAGGGCGCGCGCCTGTCGACGCAGGTCAGCATTGCCGGGCGCATGCTGGTGCATCTGCCGCAGGACAACCACATCGGCATCTCGCAGAAGATCGGCTCGGTCGAGTTGCGCGAGCAACTGCGCCAGCGCATGGCCACGCTGGTGGGCAAGCCTGAAGAAGGCGGCGGCGGCGGTTTCATTTTGCGCACCAACGCCGAAGAGGCCAGCGACACCGAACTCGCTGACGACATCGCCTACTTGCGTCGCACCTGGGCAGCCGTGCGCGATCTTGCCTTGGCCTCGCCGCCGGGCACGCTGCTGCACCAGGACCTGACGCTGGCCGAGCGGGTGCTGCGCGACCTGGCCAATGACGACACCCAGGCGATCCGCATCGACTCGCGCCTGCAGTTCGAGCACCTGACGACTTTCGGCGCCTTGTTCACGCCCGGTGCCGTGGGCAAGCTGGCCCACTACCAGGGCGAGCGGCCAATCTTCGATCTTTGCAGCATCGACGAAGAGATTCGCCGTGCGCTGGCGCGTCGCGTCGAGCTCAAGAGCGGCGGCTACCTGGTCATCGACCAGACCGAAGCGCTGACCACCGTGGATGTCAACACCGGCGGCTTCGTCGGGGCGCGCAACTTCGACGACACCATTTTCAAGACCAACCTCGAGGCGGCCGGCGCTGCTGCGCGCCAGCTTCGGTTGCGCAACCTGGGCGGCATCATCATCGTCGACTTCATCGACATGACGCGCGAAGACCACCAAGCCGCGGTCCTGGCCGAGTTTCGCAAGCAGCTCGCGCGCGACCGCACGCGCACGACGGTCAGCGGCTTCACGCAACTGGGCCTGGTCGAGATGACCCGCAAGCGCACGCGCGAGAGCTTGGCCCATGTGCTGTGCGAACCCTGCCCGACCTGCGAAGGCCGCGGCCAGATCAAGACAGCGCGCAGCGTCTGCTACGACATCTTGCGCGAAGTGCTGCGCGAAGCGCGCCAGTTCAACCCGAGGGAATTCCGCGTTGTCGCCAGCGCAGCCGTCGTCGAAATGCTGCTCGACGAGGAGAACCAGCACCTGGCCGGGCTGTCGGAGTTCATCGGCAAGCCGATCTCGCTGTCGGTCGAGCCGAGTGCCAACCCGGAGCAATACGACATTGTTTTACTGTGACATTTCACGGGGTCTCACCCCGTGTCAATCGCCACGCGTAAACGCCTGTCGCACAAGGGATTTTCGGTAGGAGAGCTGTCTTCTGGTGTCGTGGAGTGCCACCCGGTCGCAACAAGATTGGGTGACCAGATGGGTGACCAGCCGGGCGACTCGCCCGCTACCCCTCCGG
>Ga0163144_10002055_pt1 | contig 46935 bp, 36 predicted proteins | sample OliLak19BULKMAT1_FD_123175 | JGI IMG/M metagenome (GOLD analysis project Ga0163144, IMG submission 123175) | Freshwater microbial mat bacterial communities from Lake Vanda, McMurdo Dry Valleys, Antarctica - Oligotrophic Lake LV.19.BULKMAT1 | ecosystem: Environmental > Aquatic > Freshwater >... | reverse complement strand
GCGGAATAGAGCAGCTTGTAATCCTGTTGGGCCAGGCTCAAGGGCGCCATCGGATTGGCGATGCCGTGGCCGATGAACACGCGCAACGCCCTCAATTCCGGCATGCGAAACAGCGGGCGGTCGACGCGCGGCATGGAGCCATTAAGGCTGATGACGCCGCCGAGCTTTTCGGGGAAGGTCAGGCCGAGGCGGTAAGCGAGGGTGGCGCCTTCGGCGAAGCCGGCGAGATAGATGCGTTCGGAATGGACGTGGTAGTTGAGGCGGGTTTGCTCGATGGCGCGAAGCACGTAGTCTTCGAGCAGCGTCATATCGGAGCAATCGCCCCAGGAATAGCCGACGTGCCCCTCGCGGCGAAGACCGACGCATTGGGGTCCGCGGAGGCTGATCGAAATGAAGTTGCGTCGGCTCACGCGCGGCGCAAGTTTCAGGATTTGTTCCTCATTGCCGCCCTGTCCGTGCAGGAAGACCAGCAAGGGATAGGGATAACGCGGCTCGTAGCCGGTCGGCAGAAACGTACGCACTGGCCAGGGACGGGGCGAGGTGACCTCGGAGGTATAGAAACCTTCGGCAGGTCGAAATGTTCGCCAGGACAGATCGAGGAAGGCCATGGAAATTCCTTCTGACAATTTATGGGCGGCCTTTGTGGCCTGTAAGCTATGAATGCCGGGAGGGGCAGGCCGAGCACGTAAGTCGGGTAAATTTCCCTCAAGGGTCCGCCAAGTCTACGTTCGGCCGTTTGGCAAGTCAACGCGGCTCGTGACGCAACTTGAATGAAATTCAGGCATTTTCGTCATTCGCTTACCGGATGCACCGGTTGGGCGAGGTGCATGCGATGGGGGGAAATGGCGTACCCCTGAAAACCCTTCCGGTCAGGATAACTGGAGCGGCAACTCCCGTTCCAGTTGTAGCGGTTGGACCAGACGGACGGCCATTGCAGGCCGATGTCTCACGCCGCGCGATTGTTGCGTTTTGTGAGCGATCTCCAGCTGCAAGTCCCCCGTTTCGCGCTCGTCCCATCCCTTCCTTCAATGAGATCCCCTTATCCACGATGAAAAAGTATCCAGCGTCGGCGCGTTCATTGCGAGCGCGAAACGAAGAGGGAAGTTAGCCATTCCTCAAGATCCCCTCGCTTTCCAAATACTCAATAATCCGCACCGCCGCTTCTTGCGGGCTGGTCGCCGTCGTGTCGATGTTGATCTCGGGGTCGCTAGGCGGTTCGTAGGGGTCGTCGACGCCCGTGAACGTCATGCCTTGGCCGGACGCGACCGCCGCCCGCGCCTTCTTGTACAGGCCCTTGGGGTCGCGCGATTCGCAAGTTTCGATCGGCGTGGCGCAATAGATTTCGATGAAGGGCAACTTCCCTTCGACGTGCAATTGCCTTACGTTGTCGCGGTCTTTGCGATAGGGGCTGATGAAGCTGGCGAGCGTGAGGACGCCCGAGTCCGCAAACAGCTTGGCCACCTCGCCAATGCGGCGAATGTTCTCTTCGCGGTCGGCGGCGTTGAAGCCTAGGTTCTTGTTGAGTCCATGGCGAATGTTGTCGCCGTCCAGGACGTAGGCCAAGTGTCCGCGTTGCACGAGGGCGTGCTCCAGCGTGAACGCGACGGTGCTCTTGCCGGAGCCGGATAGCCCCGTGAACCAGAGCGTGCAGCCGTGCTGCTTGAGGACGATATGACGCGCCTCGCGCGTGACATGGCCTTCGTGCCAGGTGATGTTGGTGGCCTTGCTCGCCGTCATGATGATTCTGCGGAGGATTAACGATGTTCCTAATCTGTCAGCCGGCTTTTCTATGCAAACGAGGGGGCGAAGCTAGGGGCACGCGAATCAGAGGCGAGAGGGGATGGGGTCGTCGAAGTCGGCGTTGGCAAGCGATCGGCGAGCTTCCTCCTCGGTAAGAAGCAGGAGAAGGCTTATTTCGGACGCGACCTCTTCAGGCAACGCGTTCAAATGCGCCCAGACCGTGTCCTCACGGTCGCCTCGACTCTTGTCTCGAAACTCCGGGTTAATGATGCGAATCCGAACGGAAACAGAGTTTTGCCTATATGCCTCAATCTCCGCGAGTGGATGCTTGGCTTGATAATCATTGAGTGCCGACGCAATCTGCCGCAAAACAGGGTCGGGGCGTTTTACACGTAGCTTGACGGACATTTCGTTTGTCTCGATAGTAACCCTCTCCCCATTGGCGGGGAGAGGGTTTGAAGCGACTTCGGATGGCTACTTCTTCTTTTTCTTCATTTCCATCTTCGGCATGCTCGCCACGCCGATGACGCCGCCCGCGACGCGGCCGCCGGCATCGCCCGTGGGTTGGGTCTTCAGATCGTCCGCCTTGGCATGGACGATCAGGCCGCGGCCCAGGATCGCATGCGCGCCGTGCAGCGACAGCAACTTATCCTTCATCATGATGACGGCGACGCCCTTGTCGTCCGCTTCGATGTTGCCCAGGTCGCCGACGTGGCGGTCCTTGCCTTCGGGGCCGCCGTGCGGCTTGCCTTCGGGATTGAAGTGTCCGCCGGCCGAGGTGGCGTCCGGCGCGGACATGTCGCCGAATTCATGGACATGGAAGCCATGCAGGCCGGGCGTCAGACCGGTGATCTTGCCCGAGACTTCGACGTAGCCTTCTTTCTGCTTGAAATGAACGACGCCGCGCACCTTGCTCTTGGCGGTCGGGTTCATGATCGCGATCGCTTCCTTGACGGGGCCAACCTTCTTGTGATCGTCATCTTTATCTTTGTCATGCGGCTTGCCCGAAAGCCCAATGCCGGGCAAGGACAAACCGATAACGGCCAACACGCAGAGGGACAGGACAGACCATGGTCTCATCGCAGGCTCCTTAAGTAAGTGTTTCTCGAAAGACCAACAACCCCCGCGCCATCCACGAGTCGATGCAAGCGTGCGAGGGTCTCTCCCCAGATTCTATGGGGAAGCCAATGGGAGTCGTCGCGAACCATAGAGTTTTTTTCCCGCACACGACCAGACCTCGTGCGCAAGCGCGAGAATGGATTCCCGTTCCGAGCGCACCCAGACGCCGACATCACTGCGAGGACGTTTTCTTCTCCGCACCCTCCGGGGCAAGCAATTCCCTGCCCGGCCGAACCTCGACAAACCCAAATAGCACCAGGGCCACGAAAACGGCAATGGCAAGCAGAAGGAACTGCGCCAACAAACGCCAGGCCGGCGCGACCTCTTCGTGGGCGGGGACCGGTTTGAAAGGGGATTCCATGGCTTTCGATCTCCAAAGAAGGCGTGTCCAACTATGATCGCCGCTGCTCTTACAATCTTAGTCGATTCCGTCAACGCCGGGGCGCGGCGTGGCTTCCTGGTTGACGTGCGGACGTGGGACGTTTACGCTTGGAAAATCCAAATCGCCAAGGAGTGCCGCATGGTTCCTGTTCTTTGCCGTCGACGGATCGTACCGATTTTGATTTCGCTGGCCTGGCTGACCCCCTTGTCCGCGTGGGCCGGGCCGTCGGCGAAGGCGAAGCAGTGGAACGTCCTCTTCATCTTCTCCGACGACCAGCGGGCCGACACCATCGCCGCCCTGGGCAACAAAACCATCAAGACGCCCCACCTGGATCGGCTCGTGCGCGGCGGCACTTCATTTACCCGCGCCTACTGCATGGGATCGACGCAAGGGGCCGTGTGCGCGCCGTCGCGGGCGATGATACTGACTGGGCGACATCTCTTCCACGCCGTCGACAGTTTGAAAGGACAAGGAACCTGGCCCGAGATGTTCGCCCGCGCCGGCTATGTCACCTTCGTGACCGGCAAATGGCACAACGGCGCGCCCGGCCTGCAGCGCTGCTTCATGAAAGGCAGTTCCGTGTTTCTGGGCGGCATGGGCAATCCCCATGCCCTGCCCGTCACGGATATCACCGGCGAAAACACGTTGACCAAGGCGCGCAAGACGACCAAACACTCCGTCGAGCAGTTCACCGACGAGGCGGTCGAGTTCTTGCAAAGCCACAAAAAGGACAAACCGTTCCTCGCCTATGTTTCCTACAACTTGCCGCACGATCCGCGCGTCGCGCCGAAGGAATATCACGATTTTTACAACAAGAACAAGCCGCCGCTGCCGCCCAACTTCATGCCGCTGCATCCCTTCAACAACGGCGAGATGACGATCCGCGATGAGCAGCTTGCCCCCTGGCCGCGCTCGCCCGAGGTGGTTCGGCAACACTTGGCCGACTACTATGCCGCCATCACCTTCATGGACGCCCAGATCGGCCGTATTCTGGAAGCCCTTGAAAAAACCGGCCAACTCGAGAACACCATCATCGTCTTCGCCAGCGACCACGGCCTGGCGATCGGCAGCCACGGCCTGATGGGCAAGCAGAATCTGTACGACCACTCGATGCGCGCCCCGCTGATCTTCGCCGGCCCCGGCATCCCGAAAGATCAACGCAAAGACGCCTTGGTCTACTTGCATGACATTTACCCCACCCTGGGCGACATCATCGGCGTCATGGCCCCAAAGGACAGCGAGGGCGCAAGCCTCCTGACCATCCTCGAAGGCCGCAAGGATCGCGTGCGCGATTCGCTCTTCCTCGCCTATCGCCACATCCAACGCGCCGTCCGCGACGACCGCTGGAAGCTCATCGTCTACCCGCAAATCAACAAGACGCAACTTTTCGACATGCAAACCGACCCGCACGAGATGAAAGACCTGTCCGGCGACGCCAAGCACGCCAAAGAGATTCGACGGCTGACGGGGTTATTGAAGGAGTGGCAGGGAAAGCTGGGGGATAAACAAGCGCTGTCGGTGGAAAAGCCGATGCGCGAGGAGTTTGAGGCGCCGAAGGGGAAGGGGAAGGGGAAGGGGAAGAAGAGCGCGGGAGTTTCGCAGATGGAAGCGAGCGTGTGGGAGGATGCTTTTCGTCTGCGGATCGACGGCAGATGGGAGACGCAGCTTGCCGTCCTTGGTGCAAGCCGCGCGCGTTCAGGCTTTCACTGCTAGCGAATCCATGAGTGGCAACCTTCCCTCACCGCTTCCCCCCTTGCGTCAGCCAAGCGCGCATCGCGTCCACTTCCAAGCGTAGTTGCCAGAGCGTCCAGATGTCGGCGGCGTCGGGTGGGGGCAGCGTGGTGGTGTTTTTGAGTTGGCCGGGGAGGGTGACTTCGTCGAGGCGGGCGGCGATAGCCTTGGCGGCATCAAAGTCGGCGGTTTGAAATTGGCCGCGGACAGTGAGGGCGCGGGGGGATTCGTCTTTCTTAGTCTCGTTGACGACGCTCAGGCCGGCGAAGCGGAGCGAGGTCCACGGAGCGGGAAGGCGCGGCAAGGTTTTCATGGCGGGCACGGGAAGGGCGTCGAGGGCGGCTTGCAGTTTAAGGAGAGGGGCGACGTCGCCCACGAGCCAGAGCAGGCTTTGCTTTTCAAGGCGTTTGCCGATGAATTCACGCAACGGCAATGGGATCGCATTGTCGCCCACGGCGTCGCCCTTCGGGATGGCCGCGAGGTCCTTCTTGTCAACGCTTTCGGGACGCCAAAGGAAGATCAGCGTGCGCGGCGCGCGACACCAGAGAAACGCCTCGCCCAAAGGCGCGGTCGAAAAGCGATAGAGGGGTTGCCCGGCATGGGTGGTCGGTTCGGCCGGGTGCAGCGCTTTTTTCACGTCGCCCAGCGAGTAGGGCTTGTGCGTTTGCACGACGAGCACGACCGTCGGAAGCGACGCGTCGACTGCGGCGCCGACGACGATGTGGTCGATGTCGGCCAGGCCCAGCGCGGTCTTGGCGTGGATAAGGTTGAGAGTCCAGTCAAGCAACGGGGGGCGCGGATCCTTGAGGAGCGTGGAGGCGTCGGAATCGTTCAGAAGATCGGCGACATGGATGCCCAGGGCGACGTTCGTCGCGGGGGGAAGGAAGCGGAGGGCGGCCAACTCGCCGGGAGGTTGCGGCACGGGTTCGGGCTTTTTGGGATCGCGGGCGCGGCGGTCGGCTTGCGTCCAGAGGGCAAAGAGGAGCGTGCAAGCCGCCAGCGCCCCCATGGCCGCGAGTAGGTAACGCAAAACGCGGCGATTGGCCTCGACCGGCTTTTGGTAGGACGGCGCCGCTAGAGGGGTGTCCGGACGGGAGGCGGGCAGGGCATCGGTGACGGAAGCCGGCAGCGGTTCATTGCAACGAAGACAACGGGTCTTGTCGCCGTCGCGAAGTACGGCTTGAGCGGTAAGTTGGGTGTTGCAGAAAGGACAGGTAATCGCGGAGGACATGGTGGTTGGCGCAATGAGGAGAGGAACGAGGGCGTTTCCCTCATTGTTGGGGCGGCGGGCATGGATGTCTAGCGCGGGCGAGGAATGGCGGAGAAGAGGTCCAATAAAGGAGACGCCGGAAAGAACACTCCGGGCGCTGACGCTTCCGGCTCGCCGGGGGGGTATGGGAATGACGGATCGTGGCGTCGGGTCATATTGACCCCTGCCATGCCTGCACTTACACTAAACTTTTGGGATGGGTGAACCTTGCCGAATTTAACGACTTTGCCGACTTTGCCGCCTGAGGCGGAAGTCAAACGCAGAAAGTCATTTATGAGCGAGACGAACATCGAAGCCAGTTTCTGGGAGCGCTTCACCGACACGGTCAGCTCCATGAGCGATGGGTTCATGGGCTTTCTGGGCCGACTCTTCGGCTCGAGCAATGAGCGCCTAATTCGATCGCTGGGCTATTATCGCCCCAAGGGCTCGGAGGAGCATCAGGTCATCCCCGGCTCCATCCTCTTCAAGGTGAATTCCTACGAAGAGCATTTCCAGAGCCTCAGCGACGAGGAGATCAAAGCAACGACAGTGGCGTTTCGCGAACGGCTGCAAGCCGGCGAGACGCTGGAAGAACTATTGCCCGAGGCCTTCGCGGCCTGTCGCGAAGCGGCGTTTCGCACCAAGAACATGCGGCATTTCGATACACAGATCGTCGGCGGCATCTGCCTGCATCGGGGCATGATCGCCGAAATGGTCACGGGCGAAGGCAAGACGTTGGTGGCGACATTGCCGGCGTATCTGAACGCCATCGAGGGCAAGGGCGTCCATGTCGTCACCGTCAACGACTATTTGGCGCGGCGCGACTGCGAATGGATGGCGCCGATCTATCAGGCGCTCGGCATCTCCTATGGCTTCATCCAAAGCGACATGGAAGCCGAGCATCGGCGGCAAGCATACGACTGCGACATCACCTACGGAACCAACAGCGAATTCGGCTTCGACTATCTGCGCGACAACATGAAGTCCGCGCGCTGGGGGGACAACAATTACCCGGCCGGGATGCAGCAGTGCCAGAAGGCGCTCAATTACGCGATCATCGACGAGGTGGACAACATTCTCGTCGACGAGGCGCGCACGCCGCTCATCATCTCCGGTCCGGCGTTCGGCGACTTGACGCGTTATGCCAAAGCGAACGAGATTTCCATCAAGTTGACGGACTTGGAACGCAAGGCGCAGAAGAGCCTGAAGGAAGCGGGGCATGGGCTCAACATTCCCGACCATCCGCTCACGCGCGAGGAAGCCGAGTCGGAAGAGGTGTTGTCCAAGGTGGACCTAAAGAGGAAGAAGCGCGAGGAAGCGGCCGCGGCCGCCGAGGAGCCGGTCGACATCCAGAGCGTGTTGCCGACGCAGGAAGAGCAAAAGAAAAAGGGCAAGAAGCTGGGCTATTACTTTGAGGTGAACGAGAAGGACCGCTCGTGCCATCTGACGGACGAAGGCACTCGCAAAGCGGAAGAGCTGGCGGGCGTGGAGAGTTTCTACACGGCCGGCAATATGGAATGGCCCCACCTGATCGACAATTCGCTCAAAGCGCATCACCTGTATCACAAAGACAAACAATACGTCGTGATGCGGCACCCGGAGACGGGGGAACAGAGCGTCATCATCGTCGATGAGTTCACGGGTCGTTTGATGGTGGGCCGGCAATGGTCGGACGGGCTGCACCAGGCTGTTGAGGCGAAGCACGGCGCCCAGGGCGTGAAGATCAAGGAAGAGACGCAGACGCTGGCGACGATCACGCTGCAGAATTACTTCAAGCTGTACAACAAGTTGGCGGGCATGACCGGGACGGCCATGACGGAGGCCAACGAATTCTGGAAGATTTATAAGCTCGACGTGGTCGCGATCCCGACGAACAAGCCGCTGGTGCGCGTCAACATGTCGGATTTGATTTACATGTCGGAAAAGGAAAAGTGGGAAGCGATCGTCACCGAGGTGGAGCGGATCATTCGCTTCGACGTCATCCACAAGGAAGACGGCACGGAACTCGTCGGCACGATCAAGAAAGAAGACGATAACGGCATCGAGATTCAACTCAAGGAAGGCAATCAGAAACTGACCGTGCCGGCGGCCGAGATCGACTTCATCGACCGCAAAGGCCGGCCGATCTTGATCGGCACGACCGACGTGGAGAAATCCGAAAAGCTGGCGTCGATGCTGAAGCGGCGCGGCATCAAGCACGAGCTTTTGAACGCCAAGCCGGAACATGCGGCACGCGAGGCGGAGATCGTCGCCCAGGCCGGTCGGACCGGCGCGGTGACGATCGCGACCAACATGGCCGGCCGCGGCACCGACATCGTTCTGGGCGGCAATCCGGAGACGCTGGCGTGGGCCCGGCTCAAAGACAAATACGCCACCCGCCTCGACGTCCCCGCGGACGAGTGGAAGGCGATGGTCGACGACATCCGCGTTAAGGAGAACATGGACGAGGAAGGCCGCATCGTCGCCGAGATGGGCGGCCTGCACATCATCGGCACCGAACGCCATGAGGCGCGTCGCATCGACAATCAGTTGCGCGGCCGAGCGGGCCGACAAGGCGATCCGGGTTCGAGCCGGTTTTACCTGTCGCTGCAAGACGACTTGATGCGTATTTTCGCGGGCGAATGGGTGGCGGGCGTACTTCAGCGTCTGGGCATGGAGGAAGGGCAAGCCATCGAGAGCACGATGGTGTCGCGCCGGATCGAGGCCGCCCAGAAAAAAGTCGAGGAACGCAACTTCGACATTCGCAAGAATCTGCTCGAGTATGACGAGGTAATGGATCATCAGCGGAAGCGCGTGTATGGCTTCCGCCAGGAAGTTCTAGACGGCGTCAATTGCAAGCTGCGCATCATCACCATGATCGAGCAGCAAATCGACGGCGCGTTGGAGCGCTTTCTCGCCGACGACTACGGCCCGGCCAGCTTCGCGGAACTCGCGACGCAGCGCCTGGGCATTGATCTTGCGCCCGGCGACTTCGTGAACACGACTTTTGACGAAGCCGAGCGAATCGCGCGTGATCGCGCCATCCAGATGGTCCCCACGACCATCAACGAGGCGATGGATGAAAATCTCGACTCGGACATCGACGAGAAGGAATGGAATTGGCAGGCGATGTCCAATAAGGTCAACGCCGTCTGGGGCCTGAAGACGACGGATCGCGATTTGAAGAAGATCGGCCGGGACAATGTCGCCGAGTTCATCATCAAGGAAGCCGAGAACGCGATCAATGAAGTCGATCTGACCAAGGGAGCCGTCTACCTCGAAAAGGACTGGGGGGTGCGGGCGCTGGTCGATTGGGTGGACCGCAAGTTCAGCATCAAGCTCGACCTGAGCGACATGGAAGAGGTTAAGCTTGAGGTCGCGCGCGAACGGATCGTAAAGGACGTGTATCGCCTCTATCGCGAGAAGGAGATCGAGTATCCCGTCAAGGTCGCCATGGCGCGGTTCATGTCCGACCGCTCGCAGGGACCGATGGGGCAGCGTTATGACCGCGAGGGCCTCTACGGGTGGTACAAGAACCGCATGGGCGAGAAGGCGACGATTTCCGACGAGGAATTCCGCACGCAATCGCGTCCCAAGCTGCAGCAACTGTTAGTCGACGATAGCGCGAAGGCGTATCCCGAGGTCGATCATCAGGTCATCGACGAGCAGCTGGCCCAACTTTTCGTCGGACCCAAGGCCACGGTGATGTCCGAGGAAAATGCCCAGGCGACGTCGACTTGGCTGAAGGAAGCGCTGGATCTGGACGTCGAGGCCGAGTTGATCGCCGGCACCTCGCAAGACGAGGCCCGCGATCTGATCTGGTGCGCCTTCGACAATCGTTATCGGCCGGAAATGCGTGGCATGGAACGCAGCCTGCTCCTCAATCAACTCGACTCCGCGTGGAAGAACCATCTTTATGCGATGGATCATTTGCGCTCGGGCATCGGCCTGGTGGGATACGCCCAGATCGACCCCAAGACCGAGTACAAGCGGCAGGGCATGAAGGACTTCGAGGAGATGTGGGTCAACATGGCCGACAAGGTGACGGACATCGTCTTCCGCATGGAAGACGACGCGGAAACCTTCCAGGAATCGGTGTGGATGATCACGCGAACGGTCCACGAGGCGGCCCCACGCGTCAGCGACGGCATCCAAGGCGAGCAACAGGAGGCGATCGACGGCAGCCAACAATCGGAGAAGAAACTGGAGCCGATCCGCAACCGCATGTCGAAGGTGGGCCGCAACGACCCGTGTCCCTGCGGCTCGGGGAAGAAGTATAAGAATTGCTGCATGCGGATGGGGGTGCGGTAGACACTTTACCCTCTCCCCCGGTACTCCGGGGGAGAGGGCAGGGTGAGGGGGGCTCGCAATGTCCTGGCAAGACAAAGCGAGCGCGAAACGGGGAACAATGCGAGGGAATGGATTCCCATGGCCTATCTCTTCAATCTGCTCTATCTGCTCGCGCTGATCCTCCTTTCTCCATGGATCATCTATCGTGCCCTACGCAACGGACGCTACCGGCGCGGGCTCGGCGCGAAGTTTTTCGGCTGCGTCCAGGCGAGCCGGGAGCGTCAGCGACCGGAGGCGGGTTTGCGCTTGTCGACAAGCTCGCCGGTGGTTTGGTTCCATGGCGTTTCCGTGGGCGAAGTACATCTGTTGCGGCAGGCGGTCGCGATGGCGCGGGTACGGAATCCGCACTGGCGCATCGTCGTCTCGACCAGCACCGATACGGGGTATGACGAGGCGAAGAAGGCGTTCGCGGACTTGCCGGTGATCTTTTGGCCTCTCGACTTCACCTGGGCCGTGAAGACAGCGCTGCGGCGCGTGCAGCCTGACCTGGTGGTGCTCGCGGAGGGGGAGATTTGGCCCAACTTCGTGCGGATCGCGCGGAGCCGGGGAATACCGGTGGCGATCTTGAACGGCCGGATGAGTCCGCGGAGCTTTCGGCGTTTTCGCAAGGTGGCGTGGCTGGCTCGCGCGCTGTTCGGCCGATTCGAATTGATCCTCGCGCAAAGCGCGGAGTACGGCGAGCATTATCGCGCGCTGGGGGCGGGCAACGTCGTCGTCACCGGCAACATCAAATACGACGGGGCGAATTCCAATCGCGACAATCCCAAGACGCTGCGCATGCGGCAAATCTTGGGCATCGGCCCCAATGAATTCGTGTGGGTTGTGGGCAGCACGCAGACGCCGGAGGAAGAGGTCGCGGTGCGGATTTATCGCAAGGCGCGGCAGCGGCATCCGGGGTTGCGCTTGATTCTCGTGCCGCGGCAGAAGGATCGGTTCGATGCGGTGGCGGGGATGTTGGAGGCGTCGGGGGAGGCGTTTGTGCGGCGCAGCGAAGTGGGGGCGGAGGGAATGCAAGAGACAGGGCGAGCGCGAAACGGGGAAATAATCCTGGTCGATACGATTGGTGAATTGTCCGCGGTGTGGGGTTTGGCGGACGTGGCGTTCGTCGGCGGCAGTCTGGAAGGGACGCGCGGCGGTCAGAACATGATCGAGCCGGCCGCGTATGGGGCGGCGGTGACGTTCGGGCCGTGCATCTGGAACTTCAAGGAGACGGTGACGCGACTCTTGGAAGTGGAAGGCGCCGTCGAGGTTGCCGATGCGGAGACATGGGAACGAACGACGCTGGAACTACTCGCGAACACGGGCAAACGCATGGAGTTGGGCCGACGGGCGCGGGAGTTCGTGCTGAGCCAGCAGGGCGCGACGCAGCGAAGCATGGCAGCTTTGGAGAGATTGTTGACCGAGCGTGGCGAAAAGAGAGCGGCGGCGTAAATTTGGAGTGCGGCGATTTATTGCCGCTTTTCATTTACTCCATCCCCCGCATCGACAGAATCGGCCGCTTCGCGTGGGGACAATATTGATCGCATGTTCAAAGGCGCAGCGAAAGCGGCGATGAACCGTCGCACTCCAAAAAGGCGAATTGCCGGTTTTCTCGTTGCCTTCCTATATCAACGGCATGGCCGAGCCGATCGCGTACTTGAACGGCGAGTTTCTACCGCAGTCGCAAGCCCATTTGACCTTGCACGATGCTGGGTTCGTCATGGGGGCGACGGTGACGGATTTGGTGCGCACTTTCGGGCGGCGGCTTTTTCAATGGGACGCGCATTTGGCTCGGTTTCGGGAGAGTTGCGCGCGGGCGTGTTTGGATGTGAATCTGGATGAGGCGGGTTTTGGGGCGAGCGCGAAACGGGTTGTGGAGCAGAATGGGGCGTTGTTGGCGGCGGGGCAGGAGTTGGCGCTGGTGATGTTCGCGACGCCGGGGCCGATTGGATATTATCTGGGTGAGCCGGGCGGGGTCGGCGACGGGCCAGCGACGCTGGGGATGCACACCTTTCCGCTGCCGTTTGCGCGCTATCGTTCGCTGTTCGAGCGCGGAGCGCATCTGGCGGCGCCCTCGGTTTTGGCGATACCCGAGGCGTCGGTCGATCCACGCATCAAGCAGCGGAGCCGATTGCATTGGTGGTTGGCGGAACAGGAAGTGAAGCGGACGCATCCGGGAGCGTCGGCGCTCTTACGCGACGAAGCGGGCTTTTTGACGGAGACGGCGGCGGCGAATTTTTTGATTGTGAAAGACGGCACGATCGCGACGCCGCCGGCGGGGAAGGTGTTGCCGGGGATTTCGCTGGGGGTGGTTCGCGAGTTGGCGGCGGAACTCAAGATCGGCTGGGAAGAAAGGCCATTGACGTTGGACGAAGCGCTAGGAGCGGATGAGGCGCTGATCTCGTCGACGTCGTTTTGCCTGGCGGGGGTGTCGCGGTTGCAGGGCAGGGACATCCCCTGGCCCGGGCCAGTGTGGGGGAAGTTGCGTGAAGCATGGTCACGGGCGGTTGGATTCGACTTCGTGGAGCAGGTGTTGCGGGCGTAGCGATTGAATAAGGCGCGGCTCATAATGGTGTGCGGAAACCGGTCGAATCCGGCGCTGCAATGGAATACGGGCTCGGGTACAATTCTGCTATTTGCAATTGCGGAGAACAACCATGTCGGAACTGACCTTGGAAAGCTTGGCTCGCCGTCTCGACGAAATCGAACGCCGGCTGAACGAGAAGGAATCGAACTTCATCCAACCCACGAGAGATTGGAAAAGCGTGGTCGGAATCTCGGAGGACAACGAGTTTACGCGGCTCATGCAAGCGGAAATCGAAACCGCCCATGAAGCCGATCGTCAGGCCGCGTTGTCCGAGGAAACTCCGTGATTCTGTTGGACACGAACCACGTCAGCATTCTAAGAATGCCCCAGAGCGAACGACGGACTCGGCTCGTCGAGCGAATGGCCCTCGCGCACGCTGAGAGTTTTTCCATTCCCATCGTGGTCATTGAGGAAACCATGTAGCGACCGAGCGGCATGCTAAACAACGGAAGGGGCAGGTTCCAGGCGGGCCGGGCGGCGTCCGTCGTCGTCAGCGTGTGCGTGTTTCAATCGGCCGGGGGTTGGTTATGGACTTCCTTGTCCAACTTGCCTATTCTTGTCCATATTCACGAACCAAATACGAAACGCTGATGGAGGCGGACCGGTGACTCTCGTCGAATTGTCGTTTTGGCTGGCGCCGATTGGGGCGGTGCTGGCCCTTGTCTTCGCATACATGTTTTATCTACAGATCAAGGCGGCCAATCCCGGCGATGCACGCATGCAGGAAATCGCCGGCTATGTCCGCGAGGGCGCCTTCGCCTATTTGAAGCGGCAATATCGCGTGGTGGCGATCGTCTTCGCCGTCCTGATCTTGTTGCTGGCCTGGCAAGCGTTCGGGCTGGAGCAACAGCATCCGCTCGTGCCCATCGCCTTCCTCACCGGCGGCTTCTTCAGCGGTCTGGCCGGCTTCTTCGGCATGAACACCGCCACTATCGCGTCGAACCGGACGACGCAAGGCGCGAAGGAATCCCTCAATCGCGGCTTGCAGGTGGCGTTTCGCGCGGGAGCCGTCATGGGTCTGGTCGTGGTCGGCCTGGGATTGTTGGATATTTCCTTGTGGTTTCTTCTTTTGAAAGACATTCTGCCGGGCATGGGGCTGATCGCACCCATGAAACTCGAAGAAATCACCGTGGTGATGTTGACGTTCGGCTTGGGCGCCAGCACGCAAGCGCTGTTCGCGCGCGTTGGCGGCGGCATCTTCACCAAGTCGGCGGACGTGGGCGCCGACCTCGTCGGCAAGACCGAAGCGGGCATCCCCGAGGACGATCCCCGCAACCCGGCCACCATCGCGGACAACGTCGGCGACAACGTCGGCGACGTCGCGGGCATGGGGGCGGACCTTTACGAAAGCTATTGCGGTTCGATCCTGGCGACCGCGGCGTTGGGAGCGGCGGCGGCGGGAACGCTGTCGCACACCGGACCGTTGCCGCTCGTCATCGCCCCGATGGCGCTGGCGGGCATCGGCATCATGTTGTCGATCGTCAGCATCTTCTTCATTCGCACCAAGGAAGGCGCGACCCAAAGCAACTTGCTCTGGGCGCTGCGCCGCGGCGTCTGGGGCGCGTCGGGCCTGATCTTCGTCGCCGCCTTCGCCATCACCTACATGGTGCTCGGCGACGTGGTGACGGACGACGGCAAGCATATCTGGCTTGGGGTGTACGGCAGCATTGTCACCGGGTTATTGGCCGGCGTCGCGATCGGCTGGTTCACCGAGTATTACACGTCCAGCGAATACGAACCGACCAAGTGGATCGCGGCCCAGACCAAAACCGGGCCGGCGACGACGATCATCGGCGGCATCGCCCAAGGCATGCTTTCCAGTTGGGCGCCGATCGGCATCGTCGCACTCGCGACGCTCTTGGCGTATGCGTTCGCGGGCGGATTCACGACGCCGGAACTGGGCCTTTATGGCGTTGGCATCGCCGCCGTCGGCATGCTCGCCACGCTCGGCATTACGCTGGCCACGGACGCTTACGGCCCCATCGCGGACAACGCGGGCGGCAATGCTGAGATGACGCACCAGCCCCCGGAAGTCCGCGAACGCACCGACGCCTTGGACTCGTTGGGCAACACGACGGCGGCGACCGGCAAGGGTTTCGCCATCGGCTCGGCGGCACTCACGGCGCTCGCGCTGTTGGCGGCATTCATCGAAGAAGTGCGCATCGGCATCGAACGCGAAGGGGCCGCGTATGTGAAGTCGGCGCCAGCACCCTGGGCAAAGGCCGAACTCGGCGACGCGGTCGAAATGGGATTTGGCAAATACATCGCCAAGATCGAGCATGAAGACAAGGAAACGAAGAAGAAGTCCACTCATGACGACACGATGATCGTCGTTTCCGGCGGCAAGGGGTCGACGCCGTACGCCGTCGTAGCCGGCAAAGCGACCCGGGCGACCAACGAGCAGATTCGCGATTTCTATGATCCCGCGGTGAAGACGCCTTTCGAGATCATCAACCTCAAACCGGTGCGGACAGCATCGCTGGCGAACTTCATGGAGTTCTACAACGTCACGCTCATGAATCCCAAGGTACTCGCCGGCGCCTTCCTGGGCGTGCTCATGGTGTTCGTCTTCTGCGGCTTGACGATGAAAGCCGTCGGACGCGCGGCCGGTCGCATGGTCGACGAGGTGCGACGGCAGTTCAAAGAACTGAACCTGCTCACCGATCCGAACGCGAAGGCGGATTACGCCCGCTGCGTCGACATCGCGACAACGGGCGCTCAAAAGGAAATGATCCTCCCCGCGCTGCTCGCCGTCTCGGTGCCCGTGATCGTCGGCCTCTTGCTCGACGTCAGCGGCATCATGGGCTTGCTGGCGGGCGGATTGACCAGCGGCTTCGCGGTCGCGGTCTTCATGGCCAACTCCGGCGGCGCCTGGGACAACGCCAAGAAGTATATCGAAGCCGGCAACCTGGGCGGCAAGGGTTCCGATGCCCACAAGGCCGCCGTCGTCGGCGACACCGTGGGCGATCCGTTTAAGGACACGTCGGGCCCCTCGCTCAACATTCTCATCAAGCTGATGAGCATGGTCGGCGTGGTGTTCGCGGGCGTCATCGTCAAGTTCGCGCCCCAGATCGGACAAATGCTGGGGATGCCTTAACACCCCCATTCCCCGTTTCGCGCTCGCAGTGAAGCCGCCTATCGCTGGTGGAATCAGGGCGAGCGCGAAACGGGAGCGCAATCTGCCGCCGCAGGCGATTTGCGACAAGAAGACGGGAAAGCGGGCACGACGCGGGGGCCGTCTCGGCATTCAATATGGCAGCCATGGAATCGCAAGCAAGCATCTTCATCACGCCGAGCGGCCATCCGCGCGTAGACGAGGAAACGGCGACAGAGCCGGCGCTGGACAAAGCCGCGACGGACGCGCTGCGGCGAGCATTCGAGGAATCGAGTGCCGCGGGACTGTTGCTCTTGGGCACGAGCGCGTGGGATCGGGAGTTGCCGGCGGCTTTCGTTTTTTGGCGAGGGTTCGCGCGCGATTTCTTTCAGCGCATTTGCCATCTGGGCGAAGCGCCGCTTGAGCAATGGGCGACGCTCGTGGAACCCGGCGAAGAGGAGCTTGCCAGTCTCGTGGCCGGGGCGCCGCCGATGCGCGGGTTGGAATATCTGTCAGAGGAGCGGCTGCGTCAGCGCTGGCAGGAACTGCGGGCGCTGGCCGGGGAGCGCGCCGCGGCCCATCCACAGGGGCCGGCCGCCTGGCTGCAAGCGCTCAATCCTTTGTGGAGGCAATTGGGGCGCGTCACCTTTCATCTGGCCGAGAACAAACGCGATCCGGCTCGACCGTTCGCGTTCTTGGCGACGTTCACCCATCGGCTCTCGAGCCAAAATCGACTTCAGCATCTTCCGCTCGCGGAGGCGCTCAAGTCGTATGCGGGCGCCAAGGAAAAAGCCAAGCTGGCCGCGTTGTTGGAGCCGGTCCGTAGGGCGGCGGAGCAAAGCAAGCTTGTGCGTGCGTTGTTGGACTCCAAGGCGCTCTTCGCCCCGCAGGCGTGGACGATTCGCGACGCGCACCGGTTTCTCCAGGAGTCGGCTCAGATCGAGAAGGCAGGCGTGGTCGTGCGTTTGCCGAACTGGTGGTCCGCTCGAAACCCGTCTCGCCCCCAGGTGCGGGTCAGCCTTGGCACGAAACCCGCCAGTGTCTTGTCGCTGGATCGAATGCTCGACTTTCACGTCGACCTGGCGATGGACGGCGAACCGCTCACCGAGGAGGAACGCCGACAACTACTGCAGGCGACCGATGGCTTGGCGCTGTTGCGCGGCAAATGGGTCGAAGTCGACCAGGCGCAAATTCAGCAGGCGCTCGATCACTGGAAAGTGCTCGAACAGGAACATGCCCATGGCATCAGCTTCATTGACGGCATGAGGCTCTTGGCCGGCGCCAAGATGGAATCGGGCACGGCAGCGGATGCCGCGGTCGCCGACTGGTCGCAGATCAGCGCCGGCGGCTGGCTGCGCGAAACGCTGGAGCGGATGCGCCAGCCGGAGACCATCGAAAACTGCCGACCCGGTCGCGATTTGCAGGCGACGCTTCGTCCCTATCAGGTCGAAGGCGTGCGCTGGCTCTGGTTCGTGACCGAATTGGGATTGGGCGGATGCTTGGCTGACGACATGGGCCTGGGGAAAACGATTCAGGTAATCGACCTGTTGCTGCTGCGCAAACGCCAGCAACTCCCCTCTCCCCCAGGGAGAGGGGCCGGGGATGAGGGAAACCAACAGCAACAACCCCCTTCTCCCCCAGGGAGAGGGGCGTGTTTGCTGATCGTGCCCGCATCGCTGATCGGCAACTGGCGGCAGGAGTTAGCACGGTTCGCGCCGTCCCTCCGCGTGTTCTTCGCGCATCGATCGGAGAGTTCGGCGGAGGCGTTGAACGCCGTGGCCAACGACCCAGTATCGACGCTAAAGGAATACGATCTCGTCATCACGACCTACGGCCTGGCGCGGCGTCAGTCTTGGCTGGAGAAGGTTCCCTGGTCGCTGGCGATTCTGGACGAAGCTCAGGCCATCAAGAACGCCGGCTCCACGCAGACGCGCGCCATCAAGAAGATCGCCGCCGGCTGTCGGCTCGCCTTGACAGGCACGCCCGTTGAAAACCATCTCGGCGATCTATGGTCCCTCTTCGATTTCTGTTGTCCCGGACTTTTGGGCACCGCGGCGCAGTTCAAGCAATACGTCAAGCAACTCAATCAGGGGCAAGACGTTCAGGCGTTCGCGGCCCTTAGGCGGCTGGTTCGGCCTTATATCTTGCGCCGCCTCAAGTCCGACCCCCATATCGCCCCGGATTTGCCGGAGAAGACGGAGATGCGCGCGGAGTGCGGCTTGTCGAAAAAGCAGGCGGCGCTGTACGAGCAGGCGGTGGAGGAATTCACGACGCGCTTGGAGGAAGCCGAGGGCATCGCGCGGCGCGGCCTCGTGCTGGCGATGCTCATGCACCTCAAGCAAATCTGCAACCACCCCGCCCAGTTCTTGCCCGGCGCCGCGTTCGTGCCCAAAGAGAGCGGCAAGTTCGAGCGGCTGCGGCTGTTGTGCGAGCCGATTGCCGAGCGGCAGGAGAAAGTACTGGTCTTCACGCAGTTTCAATCGCTGACGCAACCGTTGGCGGATTTCCTCGCCGAGGTGTTTGGACGCGCGGGGCTGGTTCTGCACGGCGGCACCCCGGTCAAGAAACGCGCGGAACTCGTGCAAGCGTTTCAGGCCGAGCAGGGCCCGCCGTTCTTCGTCATCTCACTCAAAGCCGGCGGCAGCGGCCTCAACCTCACCGCGGCAAGTCACGTCATCCATTTCGACCGTTGGTGGAACCCGGCCGTGGAGAATCAGGCGACGGACCGCGCTTTCCGCATCGGCCAAAAGCGAAATGTGTTGGTCCACAAGTTCGTCTGCCGGGGAACCGTCGAAGAGCGGATCGACGCCATGATCCAAAGCAAGCAGGCCGTGGCCGATCAAGTGCTGAACCAGGAGGGCGAAGTCAAGCTGACGGAATTGAGCGACGAGGAACTGCTGCGCTTCGTGGCGCTCGATCTGTCGCGCGCCACGGCGGAAGAATAAGGATTGACTATTGTCAAAACGCCGGAAAACCGGATAAATTCGCGGAGAGGTCCACGACAAGAGCGAATCGCATTCAAACCAAACCGACCTGCATATTTCAGCAAGGAGGCGGACGATGTCTTGGGGTTTTCAGTGGCGTGCTTATGTTCCGGTGGCGAAGCGGCAGGCGAACGCGAAGAAATTCGCCGTCAACTTGGCCAAGAAAGAGAAACGGGAACTGGCGCCCATCGTACTGGTCGGTCGTCGGATTGCCGGCTCGTTTTGGGGCAAGGCGTGGTGCGACCACTTGGAACGGTATAGCGATTACGACAACCGCTTGCCCCGAGGCCGCACCTATGTTCGCAACGGCTCCGTCATCGATCTTCAAATCGAACGCGGCAAGGTGAAAGCCATTGTGAGCGGTTCGGAAATCTATCGCGTGAGCATCGCCATCACGACCGTGCCGGGCGGGGTTTGGTCGCAGATCAAGAAAGACTGTTCGCGCTCCGTCGATTCGCTGATCGATCTGCTTCAGGGCAAGTTCGATCAAGGCGTCATGGAGCGGTTGTCCCAGCGCGACGGGGGACTGTTCCCTCAGCCGAAGGAAATCAAGATGAGTTGCTCGTGTCCGGACGGAGCGCGCATGTGCAAGCATGTCGCCGCCACGCTCTACGGCGTCGGCGCTCGTCTCGACGCGGAGCCGGAATTGCTGTTCACGCTCCGGGACGTGGATCACCTGGAGCTCGTCGGACAGGCGGTGGACGCGGCCAATCTCGATCAAGCGCTTAAGGGCAAGAATGAAAACGCCCTGGACAGCGGCGACTTGGGCGAGATTTTTGGGATCGACATCGAAGGGAACAACGACGACGCCATCGACACAGTCGGTGTCCCGACAAAGAAATCGGGTCGCGGCAAGACCAAGGGGACAAAGGCGAAGGTGTCCGCTTCCTCCAAGACTGCGAAGAAGCTGGTGAACGGCAAGAAGAAAGTCGTGGCGAAGAAGAAAGCCGCGCCGACACGGAAGCGGAAGGCGGCGGCACACGCGTAAGAAAGCGGGTCAAGCGATCGCGGAGGTTTTTTCGCGGTCGGCTTTGCGCTCGATGGGACACTTTTTTTGTTTGGCCGCACGTCCGGGGAACGAAGAAAACGGCGAGCGAAGCGAGCGCGAAACGGGAAGGGATACGAAAAACGGCCGGGCAAGCCCGGCCGTTTTCTATGGAAAGCACGCCGCCTGATTACAGGTTGGCGCGTTTTTCTTCCACCACACCGCGAATGTGTTCGCCAAGCAGGGCGACGTCGAAGGGCTTCTTGAAGGATTCGTTGAAGCCGTAGCTGACCAGGCCCTCCGGATTCGCCTCGTCTTCGCTGGCAAGAGCGATGATGAGGGTGGCTTCATAAGCCGGGTTGCGGCGGAGGTTGCTGGTAATCTGCAAAGCTTCCGAGCGTCCCATCGCCAGGTCGATGACGATGGTGTCGGGGTGGAAGCTTTCGGCTTGAATTCCAGCCTCGAATCCGCTATGAGCGAGTTCGTACTTGAAATCATCATTTTCGGGCAGAAGTTCCTTCACGCGGTCGATGAAGAGCTTCTCGGCGCCGATGATAAGGATCTTATGTAGGCCTTCCTCCTCCAGTTCGCCAAGGGGCATGCCATGCTCCTTGAGAAACTTGATGAGGTGCTCGCGGGGGATTCGTCGATCCTGGCTGCCCGGGATCCGGTAACCACGTAACCGGCCCGAGTCGAACCATTTACTCACCGTCCGGGGCGCGACCTTACAGATTTTCGCGACCTGGCCGGTGGTAAAGACTTTTTTCATGGCAGGCACTCCAGTTTTTAGTGTTTCCGATGTTTTCCCATGGGAACGCGCCGCCGCGCGCTTTGGGGAACCTCTCCCCAAACCTGCCGAGCCTATCGAACCAGGCGATGTCATCACCGCAGGGGGGCATCCTGCCGGGGGGGCAAGGCGGCGATTCCAACAGGGCGGGGGAAAACCAAACTTTTATCGGGCCCGGTGCCTCGCTCCTCCCGAAGCGTCGTGCCCTGATCTTTCACCACAGCTAGATTGAGATATCGGCAGGGTAGCCCCCCAGGATGAGAAAAAGCCCACAAGCTGGATAGGTTCTGCCGATTCCCTTTCCTGCGCCCTTTCTGCTCCTTGCCCAGCTTAAGCCGCATTAGGCGGCATTGGCGGACAAAGCGAAGTGAACATGCGCAAGGCATGGGCGCTCTTGGCCGCGCGCACGGGTTGCGCGCGGGGTCGGTAGATTGGGCAGAATCGGAAACAAGGTGTGCTGCGCGGGAGATGTTGAGTCTGCCGATGATCTGTTCCGTTTGCATTATACGGGTCGGAACATGGGGAGAGCGCTGGTACAATCGAAACTCACAACCGAGGATTCACGCTATGTCAACGCCAAGTCTTTCCTTGCCCCTCTTGGGCGCCCAGGCCGGCTTCCGCCGCTTCAGCGTGGGCGAATATCACAGACTGATCGAGATTGGGATGCTCACCGAGAATGACAAACTGGAGCTACTCGAAGGGTATCTGGTACACAAAATGTCACGCAATCCGCCTCACGACGCGGTGCTTCAGTTGATCGACGAAGTTCTTGCCGCGATCCTTCCGGCGGGGTGGCGCACTCGAATCCAGAGCGCCGTCACCCTTTCTAACAGCGAGCCGGAACCGGATGTCGCCGTGGTGCGGGGCGATGCCCGCACTTATACCAAACGGCATCCCCAGGCGGCGGACATCGGCCTCGTCATCGAAGTGTCCGAGTCGACGCTGGACGGAGATCGCCTCGACAAGGGACGGATCTACTCTCGTGCCGGCATCCTCTGTTATTGGATTGTCAACTTGGTCGATCGCCGGCTGGAGGTTTATACGAATCCTGTCGGTTCGACGGAAGATGCCACTTATGCATCGAGCGCAATCTACGGTCCGCGCGAATCGGCGCCGCTGATTCTGGACGGAACGCAGGTGGCGACGATTGCGATTACGGACATCTTGCCTTGAAAAGAATGCGACGCAGGGATCGAATAACATCCAAGCCATGAAAGTGCATTCTCCCGTGTCGCATCGCTCCAACCTGAATACTCCCGGATTTTCACCATGGGCCGCACATCGCTGAGTCTACTTATTCGGGTCGAACCCAATGGCCCGACCGTCATCGCGCTGGAAGGCGATTGGTCGGAGCGCTCGGTCGCGGCGGTGATCGCGGAAGTGATCGCGCGGCTGGGACTGACCGGAGACGCGTCGGGGTGGACGCTGGAGCATCTAGGAAGCACGCTCGCTTCCGAATCCCTGTTGGGCGATGTCCTGCGGAATCTGGAGGGCACGGTTGAGTTGGTGATTCGCGCCAAACCTACCGACGTGTATTCCTCGCCATCCATGCCGCCGCCCGCATCCGCGCCCTATCCGCAAGCGCCGCCCTCTGTACCCTATCCGGCTCCTGGTGGGTCGGCTGAACGCGTTCGATCAACGCCGCAACGGCAACCCAAACTCGCGCAGGAAGAGAGCGCATTCGATTCGAATGAAGATGAGGAGGCCGATGAAAGCACATCTGAAACGCTAGCTGATAGTGCCGCATCGCAGACGCGCCCACTCGACGAAGAAGAACAGTCGCAGCCCGGCATGGCCCGCTCAAAAAAAAGATCCCGAAGCGAAACGCGCCGAGCAACCGTGCGGCATTTTTCGCGTATGAATCCGGAAATGCTTTATCCGCTGCTGGTCATTTTCAGCAAGGACATGATCGAACAGGTCATCAAGAAGCACACGAGCCAGCGTTCCAGCCAGGAATTCTCGGTGAATGTGGAAGAGACGATTGAAGTCGAACCGGTTCTGCCCGGTTGCGATTGTTATCCGCCGCGCATGACAACGCGACTGACTGCCGACACGCAAACATTGACGTTCCGCGTCGCCCCGCGCGTCCTGGGAAAGCTGGACGGCGCCTGCGTGTTGGTTCGCCAGGGAAGCGCCCAATTGGCGGAGATCGCGCTCGACATCAAGGTCAGTCGCAAGCTGTGGGTGGTCGTGTCCGGAATGTTCACGCTGGCCCTGCCGCTGTTGTCGGCGCTGCTCAAGCATTTCGGCGTCGACTTTGAGGCGAGGGAATCCCAGGGATCCAATCTCTATATCGCCGGCGTGCAGTTTCTTATGGAGACGATCTCGCCTTTGACGCTGACGTTTCTTCTCGCCGCGGTGACGGCCTCGATTTGGTGGATGACCGGACCGCGGCGCAAGGACGTCTTTTGGCACATCCAATCGATTTCAGCGGCACGACGCCTCGAGCAGATCAACGGAATCGCCGACGCCGATCCCGCGCGGGCGATCCGGGAATTGGAGGACTTGATTGCCGCAGCTCCCGAAGAACAAAAGGCGCATCTGCGGCTCGCGGAATTGCATTACGAGAACGAAGACTACGAGGCGGCCCTCAAACACTTTGGCGACGGCTTCCAGCTTGGGACCGCCGGGGCGAAACACTACGCGGCGGCGGCCTTGGCGGCTTCGCGTTTAGGGCAGACGACGATGGCCCTGCAAATTCTGGTGCAGGCGGAAAAACGCTTGCCGCCAAAGGCAATGACGGCGACCATGATCTACAACATGGCTTGCTATCGCGCTCGCTTGGGCCAGTTGAATGACGCGATGATTTGCTTGACCCGTGCCATTGGGGCCGGCTTCCGTAAGTGTGATACCCTCAAGAACGATGCAGACCTTGATCCGTTGCGAGGCCGGCACGATTTCGAAAGCCTTTTGGCGTCGATAGGCGCGGCGGCCGTCACGCGTTAGTGTGGCTACTTGAAGATTTTTGTGGCCCCCAAATTTGGATGCGCGCTTTATGTCCGTCCTGATCTGCGATCCGCTGGAAAGTCAACGCCTCATCGAAGAAAGGCGCTCCACGGGCCTCGATCGCTTCGATGAGGTAATGACATTGCGAGAAACCATTTCCCTCGACCAGGCAGGCCGTCTACACTGTGAGACGCTTGGGATTACGCTGCGCTTTTCCGCGGGACAGGCACGACCCAGGCTCCTGCTTTCGGGCAAGGACGGCAACACCCTCGGCATCGTGTGAGGTACAGCAATGAAAAATCTGATCGTGCGACTAATGGGCTCAACTGTCCTGTTGGCAATGGGCTTGACGGTATCGGCTGGCGAAGGAGTCAAGCCGCCGGAAGGATTTGTCGCCATTTTCAACGGCAAGGATCTCAAGGACTGGGACGGCAGCGCGAAGATGTGGAAGGTGGAGGACGGTTGCCTCACCGGGGTCGCCGACGGCAAGCTGGACTACAACCGCTTCATCGTTTGGCGCGGGGGGAAGCTCAAGAACTTCGAGTTACGCGTGAAAGTGAAAGTGACGCCCGGCGGCAACAGCGGCATCAACTATCGCAGCGTCGAACGCCCGGACCTGGGGGAGAACGTCGTCACCGGGTATCAATGCGACGTCGTCGCCAACCGAGCGGACTTTCACGGCATGCTCTACGAGGAACGCGGCCGGCGCATTCTTGGCCACAGCGGCGAGAAGGTCATAATCGACAAAGCGGGGCAGCCCTGGGTAATCGAGGAGATGCCGCTCAAGCAATTCAAAGCTGGGGAATGGCAAGACTTTCGGGTGCTTGTCGAGGGCAATCATCACCGCCATTGGATCAATGGGCAGTTGATGGTGGACGTGATCGATCTTGACGAGAAGGGGCGAAGGCTGGAAGGCGTGCTGGGCGTGCAAGTCCACGTCGGACCCGCGATGAAAATCCAATACAAGTATTTCTTCTTAAAGCGGTTGCCGGATGATTTGGAATTGATCACGGCCGAGGCGGCGAAGATACCCGCGACGGCCCGCAAAATCGTGCCGCAGGGCAAAAGCAAACCGCGCATGCCGACGATCAAATGATGCCGCTTGCGGCTTAGCGCGACGATAAAACGTCGGTCGCGCTAAGCCGCGAGCGGCGGACGTGTTTACTTCTTCTTAACCTCGGCGGTCTTGGCGACCAGGCCCGGGGCGGCGATGAAGAGGTTGACCTTGGCGCCGTCGGCGGCTTTCCAAATGCCGACTTCGCCTTTCCAGGTTCCGCCCGCCACGAGTTGGCCGTCGGGGCTGATGGCGACGGCGTAGGCCCAATCGGAGAGTCCCGCGAGTGTCTTGCCGGCCGCCCCGGTGGCGGCGTTCCAGGTGCGGATGGTGCCGTCGGCGCCGGCGGTGGCAAGCAGAGGCGCTTTGGGATCGGCATGGTAAGCCATCTTGATGACGGGTTTGCCGTGACCGCCGATAACCTTGATTTGCTTGCCGATGTTCTTGCTGCCCTCCGTGGCTTGCCATTGGCGGATGTTGCCGTCTTCGCCGGCGGAAATGCCCGATTTGCCGTCGGGAGTCATGGCGACAGCGTTGACACCGTTGCCGTGGTCCGGGAAGGTGAGGACCGATTCCTTGGCGGCGAGATCCCAGAGCTTGGCGGTCTTGTCGCGGCTACCGGTGACGAGATATTTGCCGTCGGGGCTGAAGGCGAGACCGAAGACCCAGTCGGCATGGTTCTCGATGGAGTGTTCGAGTTTGCCGCTGGCCAGATCCCAGACGCGGACGACCTTGTCGACGCCGGCCGCTCCGAGTTTCTTGCCGTCCGCGCTCAAAGCGACGACGTGCATGCTGTCCTCGGTTTGCACGAGATCTTTGACGAGGACTTTCTTGTCATTGACGCCGTCAAGTACCGGTACGCCGCCGATGTTCTTGGTGGTTGGCGCGTTGATGTTATAGATGCGAACATCGCCTTCCTGTCCGGGTCGACTGCCGGCGACAGCGAGCGTGCCATCGGGCAGGAAGACCATGGAAAGTGCTCGCTCGGCACGGGTCCAGACGCGTTTTTCCAGCTTGCCGGTCGCGACATCCCAGATGGTCAATTCTTGATAACCGCCCACGACGATTTTCTTGTTGTCCGGCGTGAAGGCAAGTGCGTTGATGATCGGCGGATAGGGATAGGCTTCCTTGGGCTGCGCGGGCGTCCAGCGCACGCGCAATTCGCGGACGAGGTCCGCCTTGGCGTCGATGCCGGCGTCGAGCTTGCCGCCTTGCTCGATCCAGCGGGCGATCACGTCGATCTTTTCTTTGGACAGAGCGGCGCCGACATCTTTGGGAGGCATGCGGTCGGGGCCGGTGCTGGTCAAAACCTGCATGATGTAACTTTGCTTCGGCTTGCCGGGTTCGATGGGGTCGTCCTTCGTGCCGCCGTTGCGGAAGCTGGCATAGGTGGTCATGTCGAGCTTGCCCTTCTTCGTCTTGCTGCTGTGGCAAGAGTAGCAGGATTTTTGCAAGATCGGGGCGACATCATCGATGAAGCTGACATCTTTCTTACCCTGGGCGCCGACGGGCGTCGGGTTCGCAAGGAACAACCAAGCGATGGCCAAGCCGACGAGGCCGCAAAAAATGCAGTAAAGAGAGCGAGAGCGAAACATGAAGCGATCCTTGTTAAAGTCCGAGATCAGTAAGCGAGGCCGGCAGGTATTCCAAAGGGCCTGCGTCAAAACAACTCTTCCCATTTCTTGACTTCCTGAACCTTGTCGCAAAGTGTCTGAAACTGATTTGGATCCGTGATTTCCTCCAACCTCTCGTGGACTGTCACGGGCGGCGGGACACCGAATCGGCGACTGCCCTGGCGAACAAGCAATAGTTTGAGTTCCTTGATCGCACCCACGCGCATTCCCTCCGTCATTCCTTCGCGCATGCCTTCTAGCATTCCCTCCCGCATGCCTTCTAGCATACCTTCTAGCATACCTTCGCGCATGCCTTCGCGCATGCCCTCGAGCATGCCCTCGCGCACAATCGCTTGATACGTGACGGACTCTTTCATGGAAGTAACCCCCTGCATTAAACTTTCGATGATTTCTTGATCGTAGCGCAACCCCATCAAAATGTCCGTCGCGGTCCAAAGAGTCCCTTGCGTTGCTCGATCCGCGATCTCGCCATCGATCCGATCTCGAATCTTCGACAAAACTCCAGGCAACTGAGTCGAGGCGTCGTCGGTCAGCGGCGCCAAAGGAAGTAAACCAATGCCTGCGGAAAGAAGATCTCCTACACTCGCTTCCCATAAGCGAAGAACTCGGTAATTGAAGGTTCGATAGGGCTGCATTCCGGGCAATTGTCTTGTCAAAGTCCCCGTCAAGTCCGGTAAGTTCGCCTCCCGCCGCAATAGGATCACCAACGTATGCACCGGCAAACCATGTCGATATTCCAAAAGTGCATTATACCAACTCAACCGCCGGCTCAACTGCGCATCCCGGCTCGCCTGCAACTCCAAGTGCAGGATCCACGGTTCGGGCTCAAATACTTTGAGAACCTTGTCCGCGGCTGCCGAAACGGTCGATAAGTCCGAGTCGATCACCTCCGCGTTGCGAACTTCCGGGAACGGCGTGAGCGCGAGCCAGTCCCGAAAGAACGTCTCGATCAGATACTTCGTGCTCGCGTCGTAAGGTTTGGACATTGTCGTTCAATGATTGAAGAGAAACTCCTTTGAGTTGAAGAGCGCCCACACGGCATCCTGCGCCGCTTGCATGCGCAACTTCGGTCCCGTGGCCGCGAAGTGTTTACGCAGCACGTCTTTCTCCCGCGGATTCGGTGGACGGCAAAGTACATTCAAGTACAGTTCCTCGATCAATTTTTCTTCGTTCATCTTGGGATCGGCGGCCAGTTTCGCGAGTTTGCCATTGGGGTCCGCCAACCGTCGCGCCACGCTGCCGCCGTTGATGAGGTGCAAAGCGAGCGTCAGGCTGATCTCATCCACGCGTTCGCAAGCGCAACTCGATTCGCCGCGAGGCCGGCCGAAGATGTCAAGCAACTCCGCCGTCAACTGACGATCCGGCAACGCGCCCGCGCGAACCCCGCCCGCCGGCAGCGCCGCCGTCGCTTCGCCAAAACGGGATCGGAAATTCTCGCGAATGCCGGTCACCTGGCTCAAGGTGTCGAGCACTTGCTCGGCCGTCAGGCGGCGCGGGACGGCGTGGGAAAAGTGCGTCGTGTCTTGCCGGTTCGATTTGTTCGCTCTGGACGACCGTTGATAAGCATTCGAATTCAACATGACGCGCAAGATATGCTTCACATCGAAGCCATGGTCGACGAAATCCTTCGCCAGCGCGTCCAGCAAGGCAGGGTTGCTGGGCGGATTGCTGGAACGGATATCGTCGACCGGGTCGATGATCCCTTTGCCGAACAGATGGCTCCAGAACCGGTTGACGGCCGCGCGGGCGAGATAGGGATTGTCCTTTTTCGTCATCCAGCCGGCAAGCACGGACCGCGCGTCGTCGTCCGGCTTCACGGGCACGAAGGCGGCATCGAGCAATTTGGGCTGGATCATCGCCTTGCTGGTCGAATGCTGCGCCTGGGGCAGCGTCTCATTGCGGAAAATGACCAGGTCGTCGCGCAGCCCGCCCGGTTTGCGGGCGACTTGGCTGAAGAATGCGGACATGCCGTAATAGTCGGTCTGCACCCATTTCTCGAAAGGATGGTCATGGCAACGGGCGCACATCAAACGGATGCCGAAGAAAATCTGGATGGTCGCTTCCGACGCTTCGTTGGGATTGTCGAAGACGCGATAGAAGTTTGCCGGCGCCTGTTCGGCACAACTCCCGCCGGCAGTTACGATCTCGCGCACGAACTGGTCGTAGGGCTTGTTGGACGCGATGCTGTCGCGCAGCCAGCGGAACAACCCCCAGGTGCCGCGATCGCGCAAGGTGTCAAAGCGCATCTTAAACAGATCCGCCCATTTGCCCGCCCAGAATTCCGCATGCTCCGGACGCTCCAGCAACGCGTCGATTTTTTTCGCACGCTTGTCGACTCGTTTGTCGGCCAAAAACTCTTTCACTTCCTCGGCCGTCGGCGGCAATCCGGTCAGGTCGTAATGAACGCGCCGCAGAAAATCGGTATCGCCGCAGATTTCCGACGGAAGGATTTGCAAACCCTTCAGCTTGGCGTGGATGTGCGTGTCGACGTAATTAGCCTCGGCGGGATTGGTCCAGGCAAACGTAGGATCGTGGTCGAGCGCAACCAGATTCGAGAGAGCCATCAAATGGCCATAACGAACGCTCAGGGTCGCTTCGCCTTTAGCATGAAGGCGGGCGAGTCCGTCTTCGCTCACGAGGCAGGCAGACTCGTTGCCGGAGGTGTAGCGTGCTGCGGCGGTAACGTCGCGGCTGGTGCCGTCGCTGAATTGCGCGGTGACGATCAGTTGTTGATCGGCTTCTTTTTTCTGAAAGCTGCGAAACGTCGGGAACACATCGAGGCCGATCAATTTGGGTGCATCCGCAAGATCCGAACTCGCGCCCGCCGCAATCCAACGAGCGATCAGCCCGGCGCCCCAGGAATCGGGCTCGAAGCGTTTCATTCCGTCGTGCGGAACCTGTCCCGTCGGTTTGAGAACCAGGAGACTCTGGGCGGGGTCGGAAAAGTTGAGTCGTCTGCCTTCGGTGCCGCGCGTGAGGCTGACATAGTCGCTCGCGGGATCGTAGCCGCGCAGGGAGACTTTGAAGCCTTTCTTGCCGGCTGCCGCCCCATGGCAGCCGCCGCTGTTGCAGTCGAAACGAGCCAATAGCGGCATGACGTCATTGGCGAAGCTGACAGGCCGAGCGTCGGCGATCGACACCTCGACCGGAACTTCCAGCTTGAGTCCCGCGGCTTGGATTTGGATCGTCGTGGCGCCTTTGCCGGAAACCGTGACCAAACCCTTGGCGTCGACTTGAACGATTTTTCCGTCGCGACTTGCGAAGGATGCCTCGCGCGTCAGATCGCGGAGCGAGCCGTCCGGCAGTTGACCCGTAACGAGAAGGCGCTGTTTATCGTGAGCATGTCGGAGAACGATCTTGGCGGGATGAATCGTGCCCGCCACGTAAGCCGACGATTGCGCATGAACGGGGGCGTTCACTATGAGGCAGACGCCAAGGAGACGCCAGGTCCATGATCGCATGAGACATTTCTCCGGAATTTGCGAGGAGGGTGGGATCCAACATCAAAGGGGGAGGAACCCCGTGGGCAGGATGCGTTGATTATAGCTGGTGCGGCGCGGGGAACGCGAGACAAAAAAGGGACAACACCCGGACTTTTTTTGCGCGCGTGCCGAACAGTGGAAAACGCGGAACAGACGTGATACGATACGTCTTCGGCCGGCGCTCGACCGGCGTCAAAGAGAATCCGTATGAGTGCAACGCAAGGCAAATTGGTCGGTATCGATCTGGGCACCACCTTTTCGGCGATTGCCACGCTGGACGACCGTGGACAGGCGATCACGCTGCCCAACGTCGAGGGCGAAATGCTCACGCCTAGCGCGGTGCTCCTGAGCGAGGATTACGCGGTCGTAGGTCAGGCCGCGCGGGATGTATCCCTGGAACAGCCCGACAAGGTGGCGCTATACATTAAGCGCTCGATGGGACAACCCCTGCTTGGCCACAAGGTCAACGACCGCGACTTTCGCCCCGAAACTCTCTCGGCGCTGATTCTGCGGAAACTGGTAATGGACGCGGAACGGCGCATTGGGCCGATCAGCAAAGCGGTCATCACGGTGCCGGCTTACTTCGACGATACGCGGCGCAAAGCGACGAAGGATGCGGGCCGGATCGCGGGGCTGGAAGTATTGGACATCCTCGACGAGCCGACGGCCGCCGCGCTGGCGTATTCCTTTCAAACCGGGCAACACACCGGCTCGATCTCGGCGCACGGCACCCTGCCGATTCGGGAAGAAACGATTCTCGTCTATGACCTGGGCGGCGGCACCTTTGACGTGACCGCGGTCCGATTGTCCCCCAAACGCTTCGAGTGCTTGGCGATCGAGGGAGACGTGCGCCTGGGCGGCAAGGATTGGGACGATCGCATCGTCGACTGGGTCGCCACCAAATTCAAGGGCCAATATGGCGAAGATCCGCGCACCGATCCTATCTCCCTCGCCACGCTGACCAATGCGGCCGAACGGGCCAAACGAACCTTGAGCAAGTTGCCGCAAACCACGATCGTGTGCAGCCACGCGGGACGGTTTTTCACGCTTGTTCTGACGCGGGCGGAATTCGAGAGTATGACGCGCGATCTCCTCACGCGCACCCGGCTCACCATTCAGCAAGTGCTGCGGCAGGCGAAATTGACATGGGACAAGATCGACCGTCTGCTCATGGTCGGCGGTTCCACGCACATGCCGATGACCGGGCAAATGCTGCGCGACTTGAGCGGCAAGGAACCGGATCGCAGCCTGGCCGTCAGCGAGGTGGTCGCGCGCGGCGCGGCTTTGCATGCGGGCATCGTCGCCGCCCGGTTAGGCGCTCCCGACCGCGACACGCTTGGTGAAGACGTTGGAGAATTGCTCGAAGACGTCGTCGAGATCAACGTCAATTCGCACAGCCTGGGCATCGAGATTCGCCAACACGATCAGCGCCTCAACGACATCTTGATCCCCAAGAATACGCAACTCCCGACCGCCGCCACACGCACCTATCGCACCGCGCAGGATAATCAGCCGCGCGTCCGGGTGAAGGTGTTGCAAGGCGACGCGTCTCAAGCGGACGCCTGCATCTCCATCGGCGAATGCTGGATCGACGAATTGCCGTCCAACCTTCCCAAGGGCGCCCCGATCCAGGTCCGTTGCAGCGTTGGCGCTAACGGCCTCATCGACGTTCTGGCCCTCGACATGACTAGCGGCAAACAAGTACGCACGGAGATTCACCGCTCCAGCGGTTTGTCGGAAGCGGAGATCGCGCGGGAGAGCGAGTGGGTGCGGGGGCTGAAAATACAGTAGATGGGAAGCGGTATAACGGAGAAGGGTAAAACCCGATAGAGAAACCAAAGCCATGCCTATCCACGATTGGACTTGTGTCGCGTCCGGCATTTTCCATCACTTCCATCACGACTGGATTACGGAGATCGCCCGGACCCTCAATTTGGGCTTATTGCCGGCGGAATACTACGCGATGGCCGAGCAACAGGCCGCCGGCTTCGGCCCCGACGTCCTAACACTTCAGGCGCCCAGCTCCGAACCACCCGCCGCCGCGAGCAAGGCCGCGACGCTGGCCCAACCGCGCGCCCGACTCACGGCCCAGACCGACGGTGAGTTTTATCGCCGCAAGAAAAGCGCCGTCGTCGTCCGCCACGTCAGCGACGACCGCATCGTGGCCATGCTCGAAATCGTTTCTCCCGGCAACAAGGCCGCCCGCAACCCCTTCCGCGCTTTTCTCGACAAGGCACTGGAACTACTCGAGCACAAGATCCATCTGCTGATCATCGACCTGTTCCCGCCCACGAAACGCGATCCCAACGGAATCCATGCCGCCATCTGGCAGGAAGTGGTCTACGACGCCCCTTTCTCGCCTCCCGCCGACAAACCCCTGACACTCGTTTCCTACGAGTCCTCACTGGTCGTGAAGGCCTTTGTGGAACCAGTCGCCGTCGGCGACACCCTTCCCGACATGCCACTCATCCTGGAACCCGAAGGCGCGGTTTTCCTTCCGCTGGAGCGAACCTATCAAATGGCATGGGCCGGAGTGCCGCTGCGGTGGCGGAGTGTTTTGGAGGGACAATAGGGTCAAAAAGATCGAAAGTTAAGTCGCAGCATATTATCAATGACCCGCGATTGAATCAGGGCGCCCGTTTCCCAGCGCGAGATCGATTCCTTCGCCACGCCGATTTGGTCGGCCAGCACTTGCTGTGTCATGCCTAATTCGCTGCGATGTGCCAAAATTTGTTCCGGCGTGAGCAATCCAGTCTGGGCGCGCATCGCATCGATGATTCGGTCGCAATCTCCAACCGCGAATGTCTGGTCGCCGCATTTGCGACAGGTCGGGATTTCGAGGTCGGGAATGTGAATCGTATAAGTGCGTCCATCGTGCTTTCGAATGGTGGTGAAATCGGTGGCTTGCGGAAACACCTCCATTGCGTCGCACTCAAAACAAATCCAGGGAAACGGTCGATCTCGGGCCACTGGGGCAGTTTTCTCAGACATCATGCACGCTCACGACAAAGATCGTTGAATCATCCGGGTCATCCGGAGTCTTACCGACCATTAAAATGGTTTCAAAATAAACACGGCGGCCGTCGATTGTCACGCGCAGATCGTAATGAAACTTGTCACGAGTACGGTCAGGCCGTGTTTCCGGTTTTTCATCGATCTTGCCGCCGTTCTCCACGAATTTGCGGACCATTTTTCAAGCAACAAACCGATTCCGAAACATCTCAAACGCCGCCGACCAGGCTTCGTTTTGATCGGGTAGCGCGGTGTGCGTCGCGTCGAGGTCGGCGCCGTCGGCGTCCTTGCGGACGAAGCCGTGCCAGCCGCCCGGTTCCGCGGCGCGGATGCCGATCACGGCTTCGACGAGATTGGGGCCGGTCAGCTTCAGGCGGTTGTCGCCGGCCGATTCCGTCTTGCCTTGCCTGCCCTTGAACCATGTCGGAAGGATTACGTTCATTTTCGTTGTCCTTTATTGGGAGATTTGGTCTGGTTTCTCGCAAGGATAGGGATGGACGGGCGTAAAGTCGAGCATGCCTCCAGCCTCAAATCGCGTGCTACACTCTCAACAACGCCACTCGAAGAAAGGCATCCGCTTGTCCCCGCCCCGCTCGACCGGTTGGTTCTCCGATTCGCAGGTGCGCTATCTGCTCGTGCCCGTGCTCGTGTTCATGGCTCAGGCGAGCGATACAGGGTATCTCGCGGATTTTTGGCATCACCTCGCGCGCGGACAAGTCATCCTCGAATCGGGGGAACTTCTCGACCACGACATTTTTACCTTCACGGTCGCCAACGAACACTTCCAGGACGCCAATTGGCTGTCGCAATGTCACTATGCCTGGCTGTATTCCCTCGCGGGTCTCGCGCTCGTGCAGACGGTCAACGCCCTCGTCCTTGCGGTCGCGCTCGGTCTGCTCGTCCACCTTTGTCGACGGCACAGCGGTTCGCTGGTGATTGCGATGGCTGTCGGCTTGGGCGTCTTTCTCGGGCTTTGGCAGGTGCTCACCATTCGGCCGCAGTCGTTCTCGCTGTTGTTGTTCGTGGTCTTTCTGGGGATTCTTTACCGTTCGATGGATCGACCCATCGTGCTGCTTTGGCTTCCCCCGCTGGAGGCGCTGTGGACGAATTTGCACGGCGCGTTTCCCATCGGATGTTTCTTGATTGGCGCGTTTGGGCTTGCGGAATTATTGCGGGCGATTCGCCTGCGACGTTGGACGCCGCGTCTTACGGCGCTGTCGTTGACATTGGTCGGGGCGCTCGTCGCGACGCTCGCCAATCCGTATGGTTGGCGCATCTATGAGTATGTCGGCGTGACTTCTCAGCGGGCGCAAAGCCGGGGCATCGACGAATGGCTGCCGCCCAGCTTCGATCAGTGGATTGGGCTCGCGTTTTTCGTTTCCCTTGGCCTGTTGGCAATCGTTATGTTTGCCGCTTGGAAGCTGCGAAACCATCGACCAAACTTGGAAGAAGCGTGTCTTCTGATTTGCTTCCTGCCGTTGGCCGCCACCAGCATCCGTATGGACGCCTGGTGGTTGCTCGTGATCGCGTTGCCGTTGGGCCGGGCGTTGGCGGCGCTATTTCCGCAGGCTCGCGACGGTTCCGCACCCCGTTCGCTGGGCGCGACGATTACGGTCGCCGTCCTCTGCCTTCTCGCGGTGTTTAGCGTTCCCTGGCTTGCGCCGCTGAATCCCCTGCTGCGCTGGAAAAACCAGGAGCGGACGGAGACGCACCTGGAAGCCGTGCATCGACACTTGACGACGGAGTTCACCGGCGGGCGCGTTTTCACCCGGCTGGAGTGGGGGGAATACCTCGGCTGGCGCGGGCGACCCGACTTTCCCGTCTTCATGGACGGGCGCATAGAAATATATCCTGACCTCATTTGGCAGGCGTATTCCGACATCACGCAGGGCCGCGACAACTGGGAAACGCTACTGGACGACTATCGCGTGGACATCGTTGTTCTCGATATGGACCTTCATGGTCGATTGGGGCTGTTCGACAAGGTGCGCGCGACACCGGGCTGGCGGGAGACCTTTCGCGAGGGGGACGCCGTAGTTTTCGTTCGATTGGGACACGACGCGTCTCTTGTTAGTCCGCGACAAAAGTAACAAAGTGCCCGCGCAACTCCGGCGAAAGCACTTCAATCGTTTCCGGCTGCACGAAAAAGCCGAGTCGTGCCGCGCGTTCCCACAACGCCGGTTCCTCGGCCGCAACAAGCAGCGTATTGAACCCCTGACTTCGCAGGGACAAAAGCGTCTCCTCGTCCGTCGCCGTGGGTGTCACGCTGCGCGTTTCAAAGGGCTTGCCGTTGAGACGCAGGCCGGCGGACGTGCGCGCGAGGTGAAGCAATCCATGCACGACACGAACTTCTTCCACCATTTGGCCGGCGCGAAAGAGTGCAATCTTGCCCGCGTAGAGGAAGGGCGACGCGGGTTCCCAGGCGCTGGGTTCGGGGATGAGAAAGCGATAGCCGTTCTTCGTTGCGACCACGGGATAGGCGATCTCGATGGTAGCCGCGAAACGGCAGGCGGGGCCGGCGAGTTTACCGCGCAGCTCGTCGCCGGGTTCAAGGCCGGGCCAATCGATCTGAATCTCGGCACGGACAGGGTCGAGGGTGACAGTGCGAAACGTGGGGGAAGTTGCCATGAGGGAATTACGACCAGGTTTTCGTTTCGCGCTCGCACCGTATCGGCAAGCACAGATTTCTGCCGCTGAGAAGCGAGCGCGAAACGAAGAAGGGGTTAGCGAAGGAGCCACTCGACCGCATTCGTTTTCGATGCGGGCTCGAGCGTCAATTGTTCGGGCGCACCAGCGGCGCGATAGGCGGCTTCAATCCAGCGGGTCGAGCCGGCGCCTTTGACGTTTTGGAACAACACTTCATGCGGTGCGGCGAGGCTGGCCAGCGTGAATAGGCCGCCGTAACGCAGCGCGCCGGGCAGCATATTCTCATGGTTGGCGTCCTTGATCGAGCCGAAGTGGAAGCCGTTGGCGTCGACCGCGGTGCGATGGACCTTGTCGCCGGCGGAAGCGCGGGCGAGGGCGACCCAGGGGCCGGCGTTCTCCAGACCGAGGAGATAGACCTTCTTCGTACCCTGTTGCGCGAGCGCCGCGGCGACGGCGGTATGAATGTCGCGAACGCGCTCCGAAATGAGGGGCCGATTGTAGCCATAGGTGTAGCCGGGGAAAGTCTTGTTGACGGCGGGAGCGCCACCGCCAACGCGCAGCACGTCGACCGCGAACACGGCCGCGCCCATTTTCGTGATCGCATCGGCCTGCGGGTTCAGTTTGTCGCCGTCCCAAAGGCTGGCGATGCCCTTCGGGTGAATCCAGACAACGACACGGCCATCGAATTTCTTGCCCCTGACGACTTGCGCCGGAACTCGTTCGCCCGTGCCCATGCGAGTGAGCGTTAGGTTCCTGCCTTTATGGTCGGAAGCGGGAGCGTTTCGCAACGAATGCTCGGATTCGTTCGGCGGCGTCTCGGGGAAGGTGTCGCCGATCATCACGCGCAACGCGGGACCAAGGAGGGCGCGGGCCGCTTCCAACTTCGCCTTGGTAACGGGAGCGACGGTTTCCAGTTGCGAAGCGTGCATCTGCCTAAGCGAGGCGCGGAGGCGTTCCGCGTTCATCTCGTCCTTGGGTCGAGGATGCTTGGCGTCGAAGACGGAAAGCTCCTTGGGTGACACGGGGACGAAGGGTTGCTCCTCGACCTTGCCGGAGGCTCCCAGCGGCAGGTGTTTGGCGAGGAAGTTGTACATCATTTCGCGGGCAACCTGGTTGTAGTTGTGACCAAACTCCTTCCAGGTGTTGGCCACGACGAGATCCTGTTTGCCATAGAGCTTGTAGAGTTCCTTGAGCTGCGGGAGGCCCTTCGTTTCGATGTCGACCGTCCAGTCGTTGGCGGCGGACATGCCCAGGGGGCGCGGCGCGGTCATGGCGGCGATTTCAATGTTGCCGGTGCCGACGCGGAGATAGGAGGCATTTTCGCACACACATCCGCCTTGCATGGCCGTGGAAACCATGACGGCGGGGAAGGCAACTTTGGGACGATCATCGATGGCGCAGAGGATGAAGGTCTGCGTGCCGCCGCCGGAAGCGCCGGTGACGCCGATGCGGTTGGGATCGACATCGCCCAGGGTCAGCAGGAAGTCGAGGGCGCGAATGCTGTTGAAGGTTTGCAGACCCATCTGGTTGTGAAGCCAAAGCTCGGCATCCACATCGTTGAAGCCGGCGCGGTGAACGAGGGCGGAACTGTCGGCATAGCCGATCATGTCGTAATGAAAGACGACGCAGCCAAGGCGCGCCAGTTGGGCGCAGCGTGCCTGGAGGGGATACTTGGCGCCTTCCTTGGTTTTGTCGGCTCCGGTTTTCAGTTCGCGTTCGACGACCTTGTCGCCCGCCTCGAAGAAGCGACCGTTGCTCCAGTGGCCGTGGGGACAAAGAACGCCGGGCAGTTTGCCGGTCTTGCCGGTGGGGCGATAGAGGTTGCCGGTGACATAGTGGCCGGGGACGCTGGCGAAAAACACTTTTTCGACGGTGTAGCCGTCGCGTTCGATCTTGCCGTGAACGGTCGCCTTGATGGGGGTCTTCTCCCACATGGGCCAAAGGCCGTTGGCGACGAGCAGTTGTTCGCGGACGTGCGCGCGGCGCTGTTTCCAGGCGTCGAGATCCTTGGGCGGGGTCCAGGGAAAGTAACCGTTGTAGTCTTTAGGCTTGTTGAGGCGGGAATCGACCGGCGCCTTGCCGCCTTGAGCGGCCAGCGCCGGGGCGAAGAGGAGGAGCGTGATGAGAGGGAGAGAACGGTTCATGGATTGGACCTTTGCTAGGAAGGCGTGAATGGTTCAAGGGTAAGGAGTGAAGAGGGCGGCGTCAACGAGGAAACCGGAGTCTTGCTCAGACGCGGTTCGCAACGGCGGATTCAAACTCCAAGAGCGTCGTCCAACGGCCGGCACGTTTCACAAGCGTCTCGATGCGCCCGGCCACGGCATCGAGATTCCGCCAACTCCTTCCTTCCTCAAGCCAACGCAGCCAATTGCACAAGGACACAATGACGCCCGTGCGATCGAGGACGTGAACCAATTCGCGCTCTGGGAGCGTCAATGGCCGAAAGGAATGATACACGTCCAAGGCGAGATCGCGTCGTCGTGCGTCGTCTTCCAGAATACTGCCAAAGAGGCGCGCGAGATCGACCGCGACGTGATCCGCCTTGACGCTGCCGTAGTCGATCAGGCCCGTGACTTCGCCGCCATGGAAAAGAACATGATCGTGCCAAATATCGCACACGCATGGCTGCAATTCGAGCGCGACGGCCAGCCAGGGCCGCAGGCATTCGCGAACAGGGGCGAGCCAGCGCCGCACCAAATCCCGGCACGACGGCAACAACGCCTCCAGAGTCAGGGGCAACGCGCGCTCCGACATCGACTCGCGCCGCTCCCGTTGCTCCCATGCCTGCAACCCGTCCAACCTTCGCACCACGCCCGGGCACGCCCCTCGCACCGGCGACATCTCTCGCCAGGCCAGGTGCAATCGAGACAGTGCGCCAACAGCGGCCTTCAATCGCGCGTCCGTGGGATTGGCCCGGAAATCGGCCGCGCCCGGTTGCCAGGCCGCAATTTCGGCGAAGGAATCTCCGAATCGCACCAGTGTCGTGCCATCGCGCTGCGCGACCAGTTGAGGAACAAAGTTGAGCCCAGCCGCGCGGGCGCGCGTCATGAGCATGTGGATCGCCAAGATGTCTCGCGCGTCTCGTTCGGCGGGCCAAACCTTCAGCGCGAACTCACCCTGGTCGCATTCAACGCGAAAGATCGACGCGCCGCTGAACCCGCCGTGGCTGCCGAGGGATTCAACGCCGCGGAGCGTCAAAGCGGGGTAGTGCCGGAGCGATTCTCTCGGATTCGTTAATGGCATTTCGTGATCGCATTTTGCAATGTCCGGCCTGACTGATGTTCAAGCAGGCGCGGCGCGAGTGTATACTGGTATTTTAGCCGGCCTCGTAGAGGGTCGACATTTTCGCTGCTTCTCAGGTGTATCGTCATGCCGATTCACGACTGGACCCGCGTTCGCTCCAATCGCTTTCACGACTTCCACCAAAAATGGACGGTGGCGATTTGCAATGCTCTCAACGCTGGGCAACTACCATCGGGCTTTTTCGCGATGGTGGAGCAGCGCACCGGCGGACCGGAACCCGATGTCGTCACACTCGCTCTGGATCCTCCCGATAAACGAAGCACAGGCGGATTGGCCGTCGAAGTCCATCCGCCGAAGGCCCGCATTGTCGCTCGCATGGAGAACGCAGGATATGCTCGCAAGGCGAACCGCGTCACCGTTCGGCATCCCGACGGCGAAGTGTTGGCAATTCTCGAAATCGTTTCGCCCGGCAACAAGGACTCTCGCCATGCCCTCAGTTCGTTCACGCGCAAGGCGATCCAGTACATGCAGGCGGGCATTCACCTTTTGATCGTCGATCTTTTCCCACCGAGTCGCCGCGACCCGCAGGGCATTCATCTTGCGATCTGGGAGCGCATCGACGACGAGCCGTTCACCTTGCCGCCGGATAAGCCGTTGACGCTGGTGTCTTATGCATCGGGGGCGGACTTTGTCGCTTATGTCGAACCGGTTGCGGTCGGGGATGTGTTGCCGGATATGCCGATCTTCTTGACGGCGGATCGGTATGTGCCGTGTCCGCTTGAGTCTACGTATCAGACGGCTTGGGAGCAGTTTCCGGGGCCGTTGCGGGGGCCGCTGATTGGGTAAGGGGACGAGGCGAAAAGAGGGTAGGGGGCGAGCGCGAAACGGGGATTAGCGGTCGGCGGTGGGGACGCCGGCGGCTTCCTTGGTCGCGCTGAGCAGCCAATTGGCCGCGGGGGGGACGCTCAGGCCAATGGTCAAGAGGGCGCAGATCCAGAGCGTCGCCAGGCCCGCGGCGTTGCGTCTCGGCTGCGGTTCCTGCAGCGGGCTGCGCAAGTACATCACGGCCACAAGACGCAGGTAATACCACCCGCCGATGGCGGCGTTGATGGCGCCGATGAACGCGAGCATGCGATAAAAGCTGGCTTGCTCGCCGGGAATCGACATGGTGCCGAAGAAGATGAGGAACTTGCCGGTGAAGCCCGCCGTGAGCGGCATGCCAATCAAGCTGAACAGAAACAGCGCCATCCCCAGCGCCACCACGGGATTGCTCTTGGCGATTCCCGCAAGATCGTCGACCGTCTCCACCGGCCTTTCGGGCGTGTCGAGATAGGCGAGCACCGCGAAGGCGCCGATGGTCATAGCGCCGTAAGCCACCAAATAGTAAAGGAGGGATTGCACGCCGTCCGGTCCCGCGTCGACGCCGGATTGACGCAGATACGGCGCGGAGGCGAGCGCCATGAGCATGTAGCCGGCGTGCGCGACGCTCGAATAGGCGAGCAGACGCTTGACGTTGTCTTGCAAAAGGGCGAGCAGATTGCCGACGGACATCGTGAAGGCGGCGAGGAAGAACAGGAACATGGGCGTTTGATTGCTGATTGCCATGCCGATGATGCCGTCGCGAGGACTGACGCCGGCGGGCAACAGGAAGCCCAGCACTTTGAGCAGCGCGACGAAGCCGGCCACCTTCGGCAGGAACGCAAGCAGCGACGCCCCGATCGTCGGCGCGCCCTGGAACACGTCGGGAGCGTAAAAGTGGAACGGCACGGCCGTGATGCGCGCGCCCAGCCCCGCCACCACCATGATGAGCGCCACCTGCGAGATCGCAGGCACTTCGGCCTGGAGATTCAACGTGCGCAGGATCGACGGGATATTGGTCGAACCCGTGATGCCGTATAGATAGCTGAAGCCAAATAACGTGACGGCTGAGGAAAAGACGCTCAGGAGAAAGTACTTGAGCGCGGCTTCCTGCGACGCTTCGTCATTGCGGGGCAGATACAGCATCACGTAAGTCGGGATGCTGATCATTTCGAGCGCGACCAGCAACATAACCAGATCGTTGGAACAGCCCACGAGCCCCGCGCCGGCGATGGCGATGAGCAGACAGGCGTGATGATCCGCGGCGTATTTGTCCGGAAGCTCGTTCCAGGCGAGCAGCAACAGGACGATGCCGCCAAGGTAGGAGATTAGCCGGGTGAACTGCGCGAGGCTGTCGAACACGACGGGCGTGCCGTAGACGCTGACTTCCAGGGGGATGTCGGCGGGTTGGGTGAATCCCTTGACGTAAGCGAGCGCGGCGATCGCCAGGCCAAAGCTCGCCAGGGCAAACCAGCCCCAAATGTGGCGATTGGCGCGAAAGGTGCCGCCCAGGAACAGGACGCAGGCGGCCAGGCACAGCACCATCTCCGGCAGGAGATGGCGGAAGTTCTCGAACAACGCCTGGCTATAAATGGGTTCGCCCATGGATTCTTTTTGCCTCAAATCGTGCTTGCGCACGACATCTGGTTTGTCACTTCAACAAGATCGCCAACAGAAAACCGCCGACGCCGAGCGCCATCAAGAGCGCGTAAAACTGCACCAAACCATTCTGTATCGGCCGCACCAGGAAACCGATAAACGTCGGCACCTGACCGGCAAGGTCGACCAGTCCATCGACAATGTAAAAGTCGATAACGCGCATCACCTGGGCCAGCGCGGCGGCCGGCTTGACGATCAGAGCGGCGAATATCTCATCCAGATAGAAGAGGTTGCGCGAAAGATCGTAGAGGCCGCTCGCGGACCGTGCGATTCGCGCGGGCACGGCGGGACTCTTCACATAGAAGAAGAACGCAAGCCCGACTCCAGCCAGAGCGATCACGCCGCTGAGGATCATCAAATCCCAATGCAAATGATGAGCTTCCTTCTCGAAGGGAAGTAGGCCCGTGAATCCCGTCGCGCCCGTGCCGCGCATCCAGTGATCTTCCAGAAAGTGCGCGAACAGACCGGTCGGCCCCAGAGCGATACCGACGAACAGCGCGCCCACGGCGAGGATCATCAAGGGCACAAGCATCATCGGCGGCGATTCCAGCTTCTTCGACCTGTCGATGGGCCCCGATTCACCATGCGCGTGTGCGGCGACGCCATGATCGGCATGGGCCGCATGACCGTGCCCGGCATCGTGGCCATGCGCGTCTGCGTGGGCGTCGCCGTGCGCGTGGCCATGATCCATGTACGCTTCATCGGGAACGCGCGTCTCTCCCCAGAAGGTGAGGAAATAGGCACGAAAGGTGTAAAACGCGGTGAGTCCGGCCGTGATCATGGCGATGATGAACAGACCATGATACACGCTGCCGAACATGCCATAGTGGCTGGCGCCGAGCGTGGCGGCGACGATATCGTCCTTGCTCCAGAACCCGGAAAGGAACGGGATGCCGGCAAGGGCCGCGGCGCCGCAGAGAAACGTCCAGTGCGTCGTCGGCAATACTTTGCGCAGGCCGCCGAAGCGACGCATGTCGATGATATTGCCCATCGCGTGCATCACGCTGCCGGACGCGAGGAACAAAAGAGCCTTGAAGAAGGCATGCGTGAACAGGTGGAAGATCGCGGCGGAGACGGCCAGCACCACCAGCTTCGGATGATTCGCGCTGCCCAGGGCGAGAAACATGTATCCAAGCTGGCTGATCGTCGAGTACGCCATCACCTTTTTTAGGTCGGTTTGCGTGAGGGCGATGAGGGCGGCAAGCAGCGACGTGAAAGCGGCCACCACGGCGACGATGAGCTGCACCTCGGGGACGAGGACGAACAAGGGCGTGCAGCGCGCCAACAGGTAGACGCCGGCCGTCACCATCGTTGCCGCGTGGATGAGGGCGGAAACAGGCGTCGGGCCTTCCATCGCGTCCGGCAACCAGACGTGCAGCGGGAACTGCGCCGACTTGCCGGCGGCGCCGACGAAGAGACAAAAGCAGGCGACACCGAGCCAAACGTTGCCGGCCGCGCCGGCAAATACAGTATCCATGTCGAGCGAATGCGGACTATGCGAGTGCGGTCCATGCAGCCACAAGAGTACGATGCCGATGAACAGGCCAATGTCGCCCAGGCGCGTGACGAGGAATGCCTTGCGCGCCGCGGCCGCCGCCGAGGGCTTGTGATACCAAAACCCGATGAGCAGATAGCTGCAAACGCCCACGCCTTCCCAGCCGGCGTAAAGCAGAATGAAATTGTCGGCCGAAACGAGCAGCGTCATGGCCGCCAGAAACAAGCCCACGGCCGCGAAGAAACGCGGGTATCCCGGATCGCCGTGCATGTAGCCGATGGCGAAGATCACGATCAAGGAACCGATAAACGTCACGGTTAACAGCATCACGGCGGTGAGGGCGTCGGCGCGCAGCGCGAACGTGACGTCAAGATTGCCGAGAGAGAACCAGGTGTAATAAACCTTGGCGCCGACGAAACCGTTGCCGACGCTGATCGCCGTCAGGACCGCGAAGAAGCAGGCGCCGACGGAGCCGAGCAGGACAGGCCAATGGCTCTTGTCCTTGAGGTAGCGTGGTCCCAGAAAGGCGGCGAGAACGGCGCCCAAAAACGGCAGTGCGGGAATCAGCCAGAGGTAGGGGCGTGGGTCATCAAACATGGCTGTTTTCCTTGGGGACCGAGACGGGTTCCCTGCCGGCGACGGGCAGCGTGGGCAAGGGAGCGGCGCGCGGCGGGGTGGGCAGGGGTTCCTCGTCCTCAATCGGATCCTGGTCCGGCTCGCGCAGATCTTGCCACAGGCTCACGTCGAGCGATTTCCTTCGCTTAAAGAGCACGAGAATCAGCGCGAGCGAGATGGCCGCCTCGCACGCCGCCACGGCGATGATAAAAAGCGTGAGCACCTGTCCGCCCATATTGCCGCGATAGCGCGCGAATGCCACTAGATTGATGGCGACGCCCTGGAGCATCATTTCCGCGCACAGGAACATAATGATCAGATTGCGGCGCGTCAAAAAGCCCACCAACCCCAACGTGAACAGGGCGGCGCCGACCAACAGATAGCTTTCCAAAGAGACCGGCGTCATCGCAGCACCTCCCCCGTCCGCCCGGCGATGACAATCGCCCCGATCGTCGCGACCAACAAGAGCACGGCCGCCCCCAACACCGGTATCAGATACTCGGTGAACAGCGATCTACCGATCACGTCCACGTTCGCCGCGGGCAATCGTTCCCGAGGCCGGCCTGTCTTCGGATCGACGGCGGGCGGTTCCGCGGATGACGTTCCGCCAAACGGCGACTGAGCGATCGGCTTCGACTTTCCATTGCTCAAATCAACTGGCGGTTGAAAAAGGTTGCCTGTTTCGAGACCCTTGTTCAGGATGAACTCGCCGATCTTGCGCACCTCGCCGATCTTGCGCATCTCGTCGATCTTGCTCATCTCGTCAAGATTGCCGACGGCCAGGTACACTTCGAGGTTGATCATTTCGTCTCGGTCTCTGTCGCTCAGGTTGGGCATCAGTTCGTAGAGATCATCCAGGAACTTCAACGATCTAGCTTCCTCGTCGACGACAAGAATCGCCTTGGCCTCCGTCAGATCCTGCGCCAACATCAAACGCCGCGCTTGCTCCAAGAACGGTTGCAGCTTCCGTTGATCGTATGTCCGCTGGATCACCGACAAAAGCGCCCCCAAAAGAATGAAGCCGGCCAAACAGGCGAGGAACGGCTCGCGAGTGCGGGCATCGGCGTCGCTGATGCCCGCTTGTTGCGCGAGCATGAGTACGAAGAGAAACGTGACGAGGATCGCGCCGGCGTAGATGATGATGGTGGCCGCCATCAGAAACGGCGCTCCGTTCAAGAGAAAGAGGCCGCAGGACGCGATGATGACGAGCGTGAACGACAGGGCGGCATACGCGGGGTTCTTATGAGTCACGAGCATGAATCCGCCTGCCAGCGCGACGGCGGAGAAAATCAGGAACAGCATGCGTTCCTGCCAAATCGCATTCATCATTCCCAGGCGGAGGATGAACACGGCCAGCGCCCCGCCGCCCAGCATCGCGCCCAGCGCCCATTTGCTGCCGCGCACCCGGGGCGCCGCGAAATACACCGCGGCGAACCCTAGAGCGGTCGGCAACAGCATCGGCCAAAACTCGCGAATCAATCGCTCCACGCAATACATCCTTCGCAAAACACCGCGTGCGTCCCAGCGCTTCCGAATCTCGGCCGAAGCGTCAAGACAGCGGCAATGCCATGTTTACGAAACCTTCGGCTCTGAAGCTATGCTCAAGGATCCGCTGTGCGTGCGAATCGGGTCCGTTCCCATCGCCACCGTTTGATCGAAAACGCTCAAGAGTTTCTCCTTGTCGAACATCATCTCCTCGCGGCTGAGTCCCGTCAGATCGAACAACGTCGTCAATTCGATGGCATCGCAGGGGCACGCCTGTTCGCACATGCCGCAATAGATGCAGCGCAACTCGTCGATGACGAACATCTCCGGATACTTTTCCCGGTCCGGCCAGGGCGACGGGGCGGCGATGATGTCGATGCACCGTGCCGGACACGCGGTCGAACACATATAGCAGGCGACGCACTTGACCCGGCCCTTGTCGTCCCGGTTGAGACGATGGACGCCGCGATAGTTCTGCGGAAGCTGAGGCCGTTCCTCGGGGAATTGTTGCGTCACCTTTTTGGTGAACATGTGCTTGATCGTCGTCCCCAGGCCCTGGGCGATGGCGGGCAAATAGAGCCGATCCATCAATCCCATGGTGGGAGATTTGACCCAGCGGATGTCTTTTTCGGCGATTGCCATGAGAAGTATCCTTGGAGGCGCTAAGCCGCAAGCGGCGGTTATTGGGTGACGGCCATTTCGCGGGTGGGGCGTTTGGGCCGATACGGCGGCGTCACGGGAGCGGCGGCGAACAACGCCGATCCGAAAAGCACGGCCAGCGAAGCCGGCAGCAGCCACCACAAACAAAGATTCCATTCCTTGACCACCATCACCATCACGAGATTGATGAGCGCCAGCGGAATCAAGATCTTCCAGGCCAGGCCCATCAATTGGTCGAAGCGGAAACGCGGGATCGTCCAGCGGACCAACATATAGAAGAGGATCATCATTCCCATCTTGCCCGCGAAAACGACCAACTTGAAGCCCCACCAGGAATCCGCCGTCGCGATGAACGGAAAATGCCAGCCGCCGAAGAAGAGGATCACCATCAGGAAGCTCGTGGTGATCATGTGGGTGTATTCGCCCAAAAAGAACATGCCGAATTTGAAGCCGGAATACTCGGTGTGGAACCCGCCGACCAGTTCCTGCTCGCATTCCGACAAGTCGAACGGCAGACGGTTCGTTTCGGCGAAGGCGCTGACCAAGAAGATCACGAACGCGAGAGGCTGGTAGAAAATGAACCACATCCCCGTCGACCCGTCGCGCGGCGAAACCTGCTCCCAGATGATGCGCTCCAAATTGAGCGAGCTCGACATCAAGATGATTCCAAGCAGCGATAGGCCCAAGGGAATTTCGTAACTGATGATCTGCGCGCTGGAACGCAAGGCGCCGATGAAGCTGTATTTGTTGTTGGCGGCCCAACCGCCCAAGATCACTCCATAGACAGCTAGGCTGGAAATCGCGAACACGTACAAGATGCCGATATTGACATTCGGCGCGATGACGAACTGATACGAAGTGCGATATTTCTCGACGGCGTGGTATTCCGCCACCGCGCGCTTCCGGATCGACATCAGTTCTTCGACAGCGCCAACGAGCGCAGCGCCGCCGAACCCGACCGCCACCAAGCGCTTCTGAATCGACGTAAATTCTTCCGCCGGTTGTTGAGCTAAGAGTCCCGCCTGTTCCTTCGTTAACTGGAGAGTGGAAATCGCAGTCGTCGCGGGCGGCGCTTCGGTCGGGCCAAAGGGCACCACCGCGAAGGCGAGCAGCGCAACTCCCATCGCGATGCCGGGCGCGAGTAGAAATAGAATGCGGTCGACGTGTCCCGGTATCACGT
>Ga0163144_10002053_pt1 | contig 46978 bp, 35 predicted proteins | sample OliLak19BULKMAT1_FD_123175 | JGI IMG/M metagenome (GOLD analysis project Ga0163144, IMG submission 123175) | Freshwater microbial mat bacterial communities from Lake Vanda, McMurdo Dry Valleys, Antarctica - Oligotrophic Lake LV.19.BULKMAT1 | ecosystem: Environmental > Aquatic > Freshwater >... | reverse complement strand
TCATGCAGCTTATACGACACCGATTCGGCCATGATGACGGAATTCACCCGCGTTTGAGAAGGTCAGTCTAATCATCCCGCGCGGTGATTGACGGACATTCACGCGTTGGGACAGGCTCTAGTTACCGGCACGGTCACTTCGGTGAACGAGACCGATCGGAACTTGGATCTGAAGATCGACCATGTCGTCAAGGGGACGTTCGCGCCCACCGCTGTGTCTATTGTCATCGCTCCCGACGACCCCGAGTCGGATCGCCGCGATCCATTCATTCTCCAGGTGACGAAGGGGCACCCGGTGGTCGCCTTCCTTGGCCTCTCTGCTCCAGGACACGCGGATAAGATACTATTTTACACCGCTGGTTCCCATTGGCAGAAGGGCACTCTGGCGGGCGATGGCAAGCGGTGGCTGTGGACCGAGTCGATTCCACCGACTCAGGCCTATTACGGCACCTTCAATGGCGCAGTCGAGCAATTCGCCCGGATGATGACCGATCTCGCTGTACAGCGGATGTTCTACCCAGCGAAGCCCTACATTCATTTCAAGGAAGAGCAGGTACTCGCCAAATTCAGTGCCGGAGTCGACGGCGTCGCACTGTACGATGTGTTCGGCGAGGGTCGACTGGCGGTCTACGCGTGCAGCCAAGCCGGCAACCGGCTGTTCCGCCAGACCGCGCCGTTGGTCTTTACCGAGGCGACCGATCAGGCCGGGCTGGTGGGATTGCGCAGTCGGAGCTGTTCGTTCGCCGATCTCGACAGTGATGGCCGGGTCGACTTGTTGGCTGGAGCCGCGATCTGGCAACAAGGCGTTGCCGGACGCTTCTACAAAACCACATGGCTTCCAACCGACGCCGATCGCGATGTGTTTACGTCGTGCCTCGCCGACTGCGATGGCGATGGACGTGCGGACGTATTGGTGATGGGACCGACCGGACTGCGCCTATTCCGCAATCCAGGTGCCGGCAGGCCATTCGAAGAAATCACCACGGCTGCCGGTCTCGATCGGTCAGAAGCAGGAGCGGGCAAGATCGGATACCTGACTCCCGGATTCTGGGGGGAGGATAAGCGTCTCGCTCTCTTCCTCGCTGTTGACCAGGGAGTGCTGCTGCGTCCAGGCATCGCTGGCCGTTATGCCCCGGTGCCCTTGGGCCTTGGCCTGGATTTCGCGGTGGCAGGTGGCAGCCCGGATGACCGCACTGGCGGCGCCTGCTTCCTGCCCGCTTGGAGCGAGGAGCGCATGGATCTGCTCATCCCCACCGATGCGGGCATGGTGCTCGCCCACGAACGCACGGGCAAGGTCGAGAACATCACCGACACCGCAAACGAACTGCGCTTCGGCGCGGCGCATCAGACCGCTTCGATCGCGGTTGATCTCAATGCTGACGGGGAGGTCGACACCTATACCATCAATCGCCAGATCGATTCCGGTAATGCGCTCCATCTCCATCGTGGCTATGCCTCGTACATCCGACCCGACAAGTATCAGGACGGAATCGTCGCGGGCGATGCCCGGCCACATGGCGCCGGAGGCGTCGCCGCGGGCGACGTGGATGGCGACGGTGCCAGCGATCTTCTCCTGGGCGGGGCCGATGGGCGCTTGGTGCTGATGCTCAACGATTCCCTGGCCGAACGGAAATCCTGGGAAGACACCGCCTATGTGCCTACCTATCACGAGCAGATGCTGATGCGCAGCGGGATCCTGAGTGTGGTCGTGCTCGGCCAGGGCGCCCTGGGTGCACTCGTCACCGTCAGCAACGCCGATGGGAGGGTCATCGCCCGACGTGCGATCGGCCTGGAAGTCGCCACCGGCTGTCGCTCACCCGATGCAGTCGACATCGCCATCCGTGAATGCGGTGCGCTGCACTGCATCGTGCGCTGGTCCGACGGCCGCGAACGCGCCTATGCGGTCACTCTTTCTCCCAAACAACACCTCATCCTGAAGGCGGAACCAGCTACCGCCGAAATCCGGAGGGCCCCATGATTCGCTCGCTCATTGTCTCGATCCTGCTCTGCACATGCATCGTGTCTGGAACGCGCGCTGCGGATTCGGTCGTGCTGCTCGACGGCAGCATCATCGCCGGCAGGGTCATCAGCCAGAACGAAAAAGGAGTATCGATCACGGTATCCCCAGGCGATATCACCATGACGATTCCATTGGCGCGGGTCAACCGGATCCGCACCGCCACTGGCGAGGTCGTAGTCAATGAGAAGCCGGCTCCGCCCAAGCCCGACGCCAGTGCCGCCAAGCCCGCAGCTGGCGCCAAACCGAAGGTCTCCGGGAAGGGAGTCATCGCGTTGGCCGATCCCGGTGGTGAGACCACGGCCAACAATCCTCGCTATGGCAATACCGAACTATGGCCAGAATACTTGGAGACCGCCAAATCGCTTTATGCCCATGAGACCTGGGAGAAGTCCCACGTGCTGGTGCCCGCCAGACCTGGCAGCAGCGAGTGGGGTCGCGGCCTGGAGGTCAACAATATTGCCAATTGGACCGAGGACGGCATGCCGGCAGCAGTGACGCCGAACAAGGCCGTCGACGTCTGGTTTCCATCGAGCGAGACCCCGGTGAAATACAACCTCAAGGGCGCTTTCAATGTGCGCCACCTGACCGTCGGCAAGAACTGCACGGTCGAGGGCATCGCAGAAATCTGGGGAAATTGCTGGGTCATGGAGGGCGGCAGGACGGGCGGCTGGGTCCTGATGTGGAAGGGGGCCAAGAACACCTTCCATCGCAAGGACGCCAAGCTGACCTATCTCGGCGAGGACTCGGAGGACAGCAAGAACTTCGGCAAGGACATCAAGGAATGGCCGGTCATCTGCCACTACGTCGAATGCGTGAAAGAGAAGAACGCCAGTGTCGAGATCATCGGCGAGATCTCAAATGGGGACGCCTGGCGGGTGTGGGGCGGTAATTTCATCATCGGGCCGCGCTCCTCCGTCTTCACCGGGCGCAACAACAATGTCGCCATCAACGCCGAGTGCGCCATCACCTTGCTCTCGGGCGCCAGGCTATCGAAGTGGGAGAACAACCTGAAGGACCCCGACTATGTCTTCCACGGCACACTTAACGCCGGCCTTCCCGAGCGGCCTCTAATCGCTGACTGCTTCGTCGAACCGAGCTACAAGAATACCGACGGCATCATCCCCGGTGAACGTGCCGATCTCAAGTTCGGCTTCTTCCTCGACAAGATGGGCAAGATCACCATCACCAGCGCCAAACCCAGCGAAGCTAGGCTTTGCTTCAGGTGGCATGGTCACCGCCACTACAAATTCATGACTAACTGGGGAGAGCACCGCGTCGCTGGAAACACGCTCCAGGCCTGGAAGGATGGCATGACCAAGACCCCCCACCGCCCCGGGCTGCTACTGCTTGGAGAGGTCAAGGGGCTGGACGGCATCCATTTCATGGATTGCTTCAATGTCAGTGTCGCCGACTCCGCAGCTATCGGCTCTTGGCGCAATGTCTTCGTCAACGACCACCCTACGACTGCGAAGGACAGCTTGTTCACGCCATTCGACATCGCCACCAAGCTTCCACGTTGGCGGGGCGAGGGCGTTCCCTGATCATGTCCGGAATGACTACTGACAAGTTTTCCGGAGTTCCTCCGCGGCCGTCCTGATCGCGCGCATGCATCGTCCGGGGCGGACTGGCGCCCGGCGCATGCAATGTCGCAGCGGAACCGGGTGAAGTGCCGCAACACCGGTCGGCAGGAATCGGTACAAGCCCAAGGTTCGACCATGCCACGTACGTACGTGATCCAGATGATCCTGGTGCTCCTGTCGTCTTCGTCAGCATGGTCGGCGCAGGTGCTGCTCACTCTCACAACGGCGAGACGGTGGCCGGTGAACTGGTACGCACCACCGACACCCTGGTGGTACGCCGCACCCCCCTCGCGGCGGCAGTGGTCAGGTCACCGCTGAGGTCGGCTATCCACGCGATCAGATCCTGAATCTGCTCAATTCCGACGAAGACTATCGCCGTGGTGCCGGTGAGACACCGGACGCCAAAAAGCGACTCGTTTCCGAGACCGACCAGGCATCCGCAGGCTCCCGACTGCGGCGCCTGCCAGGCGACGAATGCGGGTCACTTGGTTGGCGCTCCAGCTTCACCGGCACTTCCGCCCGCCGGGGCGCCGCCTAGAACTGCCCGCATGCCCCTGACACCATCCCGATTGCCCGCACGCCTGGTTGTCGGCATCGCCCTGGTCATGGCCGTCGCGTTACCTGCCGGCGAGGCGACCAGCAAAGTGATTGCTGCCCGTCCCGGCGCCGCGCTGACCGAGGTCGAGGCCGCCCACGTCGCCATCTACCAACGCTGCGCGCCGGCAGTGGTGGGTATCGCCTGTCAGGGGGTCGTCCGTCCTGGAGCGCCGGTGATTGAGTTCTACGGCACGGGCGCGGTCGTGTCGGCCGACGGACTGATCCTGACCAGTACCACGGTGGTGCCGCAGAATGGTCGCGAGTTGAAAGTCTACTTCACCGATGGCCGGGTGCGCAGCGCCACCGTCGTCGAGCAGGCCGCCGCGGTCGAGGCCATCGTCCTGCGCGTCGACGCCACCGACCTGCCGTACATGCGCCTGGCCGACTCGCGGAAGTACCTGGTCGCCGATCCGGTCTACACCTGGGGCAATCCGTATTTCACCATCCAGCGCGATGGCGCCGTCTCGCTCGGCGTCGGCGCGCTTAGTGGCATCTACCGCGTCGCCAGCGCCGACGATCAGAGCCGCTACCTCGGCCCGGTGCTGGAGACTGACGCCGCCGTCAACCCCGGTTCAGATGGCGGTCCACTGACCGATGCTGATGGCAATCTGGTGGGCATGATCTCCCTGGCTTTTTCACGTACGCGCTGGCTTGGATTGGCCATTCCCACTCACGGGTTGATCGCCGCCCTGCCCAGCCTGGGCAAGATGCCGCTGGCTGAGCGCCGCTCCAGCGTGCCGTGGTCGCCGCACCAGGCCCTGCTTGCCGCCTCCGGCCCTGCCGCCAGGGCGACGGTGGCGGTGGTGGTGGTCGCGCCGGGGACGCGCCTCGCCGATCGCCGCGCTGACGAGCCGCTGGTGGCCCTGCCGCCAGTGCCCTCGCGCGACCGCGACGACTACGAGGCCAAGCGGCCCGACCACTACGTGGGCTCCGGACTGCTGGTGGACGCCGATACCGTGGTCACCTCGGCCCTGCCCTTCACCGGTCCGGGCGAGGCGCGCGGTTCAGGGAAGACCCGCCGCGAAATGCTGATCGCCGTGTATCTCGCTGATGGCCGCCGCGTCGATGCCAGGCTGCTGGGCACCGATTCATACCACGACCTCGCCTGCCTCAGGGTGACCATGCCGGGCGACCTCGACCGCAACCTGGTGGCGCCGGTTGCGCTCGGCGACAGCGTCGGGCTGGTGCAGGGTCGCGCGGTTGCAGCACTTGGCCGCAGCGAGGCGCCGGGAGGCTTGACGTTCAACACCGGCATGATCAGCGCCGTCAAACGCAATCGTCGCACCTGCTGGCAGATCTCGGCGCTGATCAACTACGGCAACCTCGGTGGGCCGGTGATCGATCTGTCCGGCACGGTGATCGGCTTGGCCACCCATCTCGGAGAACGGACTCCGTGGCGGCAGAATTGCGGTGTCGGCTTCGCCATCCATTCCGAGATCATCAAGGAGGTGCTGCCCGACCTGAAGGCCGGTCGTGCCGTGCCCCGGCCGACTCGGGCGGTGCTCGGCGTGCGCGGCGACGAAGGGGCGCTCGACATCGTCGGCGCGCGCATCAATGCCGTCGTCGCCGGCGGGGCCGCCGCCAAGGCCGGGCTCAAGGACGGCGACATCATCGTCGCCTACGGCGGCAAGCCGATCGAGGATTGGGTCTCGTTGATCCGCGCCATCCGCGACGGGAAACCGGGTGACCCGGTCACCTTGCGCCTGCGCCGGGGCAATCAGGAGATCGCCGCCACCCTCGAACTCGGTGAGCAGGAGTGGCCATGACCATCGCCGTCAGTCAACCCGCTGCTTCCTGGCTCATCGGCGTCCTCGCCGTCGGCCTGGCCACGCCTCTGGCCGCGGCCGGCGCCACCGCCGCTGTCCCGGCAACGGCAGTCTCCGCCGAACAGGCGCAGATCGACGTCATCGCCCAGGTGGTGCCGGCATTCGTCTTCATCGGTGGCGGTTCTGGCGTGCTGATCAGCGCCGATGGCTACCTGCTCACCAATCATCACGTCGCCGGTTCAAGCCGGCGCTGGCGGGTACGGGTGGGCACCAAGGCTTACCAGGCCGACGTGGTCGGCAACGATCCGCGCGGCGACATCACGCTGCTCAAGCTGCGCGATGCCACCGGTATGCCCTACGTCGATCTCGCTGATTCCGACCGCCTGTTCGTCGGACAACGGGTGATCGCAGTCGGCAATCCCTTCGCTGCCGCCGACATCGATGGTGAACCGACGGTCACCCAAGGTGTGGTCTCGGCGCTGCACCGCGTTCAGAACAGCTATACCGACGCCATCCAGACCGACGCGCCGATCAACCCCGGCAACTCGGGAGGACCGCTGCTGACCCTCGATGGCAGGCTGGCCGGCATCAACGGCCAGATCGCGCCGCGCTACGGTGCCAGCGCCAACACCGGGATCGGCTACGCCATCCCTGCCAACCAGATCCGCCGCTTCCTGCCCCTGCTGCGCGAGGCCAAAGGTGGGCGGGTCTACCACGGCCTGATCCGCGGCATTGACGCTGAGCGCTCCGAAAGCGACGGCATCCGCAACGGCGCCGAGATCAAAGCGGTGGTCGCTGAAAGCGCCGCCGCCAAGGCGGGACTGCGCGCCGGCGATCGCATCACCGCCGTCGACGGACTGCCGGTGCTCCACTTCGAACGCCTAGTCGGCTTGGTCAGCAGCTACCCTGGCGCCGCCCAGGTGCAGCTCACCGTGGATCGCGCCGGCAAGTCCGAACAACTGTCCGTCATCCTGGAATCGCTCAACCCTGGTGCCTTCGGCTTTCAGCCGAAGCGCCGGGCGATGCCGCGCACACCACGGCGTGACGACCTCGAAAAAGCCCTCTCCGACCCGGTGGTGATCGATCACCTGATGCCCGGGCTGGCCGCTGAGAACGCTGGGCTCAAAGTCGGCGATCAGGTCACCGTCCTGGCCGGCGTTCCCATCGCCAACCTGCGTGATTGGATCCAGCGCGGGCGCTCCATGGGCCAGATGCTCGCCGGCGACCGGGTGAGCGTGACCGTGCGCCGTAGTGTCGATGGCAAGGTCGAGGAACACACCGTGGAACTGGTGCTCAACTCGGTTTTCGATCAGCCCGATACCCGCGAGTGACCGCCGACGCTGGGGCTGCGATGCCCTGCCAGCGTGGGGCGGTACGCGGCAGGGGGCAGCGCCCTCTTCAGCGACGACCGCAACCGCTACCCGCCGAAACCGTCTGCGGGCCTTCCTCGACTCTGTGCCGGGCGTGCCGGGCGTGCCGGGCGGCTTACTTCTTCCCGAACGCCAGCAGCTTGTTGCCCGTGCGCACAAAAGCGGTGCCGTAGGCCAAGGCCACCGAGGCGCGAGTGGGATTGCCGCCCAGGTTGGCCTTGTTGAGGATCTTGCCGTCCGCAGCGGCGATCACCCAGGCGTCGCCGGCCTGGTTGGTCTGGTAGATGTGGCCGTCGCCGCCGGTGGGCGATCCGCGGAGCACGGCGCCACCGCCCAGTTCGGTCATCCACAGCCGCTTGCCGGTGGCCGGGTCGGCGCACGACACGGTCTTCTTGTCGGGATCGGCGATGATCAGCTTGCCGCCCAGCACCAGCGGCGTGCACACGTCGCTGCTGAGATCGGTGGCCTTCCAAGCGACCCCGGTGGTGGTGACGTCGCCGCTCCCGCCGAGCTTCACTGCGAAGACCTTGCCGCCCTTGGGTGGACAGACGATGGCGAGATCGCCGATCACCACCGTTGACGGCACCAGCCGCCAGTGGTTGATGCGATCGGGATTCCATCCCGCGCAGCGCCAGCGTTCGACGCCGCTGGCGGGATCGTGGCCGGTGATGCAGTCGCCACCGACCACCAGGATCTCGGGCTTGCCACCGGCGCTGGTCGGAATGGGGGTGGCATAGGACTCCAGCGATTCGGCTGCCGCCGGGGCAGGCCGCAGCTGCTTGAAGCGGTCTTTGCCGGTCGCCGGATCGATGCCGAGCAGATAGGAGGGCGCATTGGTCGAGCCGCCGGCGCCGATCGGGGTGTCACGGTGCAGCACCTGCACGTAGAGCGTACCTTCGTGCAGCAACGGACTGGAGGCGTAGAGGTGGAGCACATTGAAGGCGCCGTGGTCCTTGGCGATGTTGCGCTTCCACAGTTCCTTGCCGTCGAGCGAGAAAGCGGCGAGCTCGCCGTTGCCGAAGTAGAAGAACACCGACGTGCCGTCGCAGATCGGCGAGGGGCCGGCGAGATCGCTGGTGGCCTTCTTGTTGCCTCCGGCGATGCCGACTTCAGCCGACCACAGCGGCTTGCCATCGGCGCGGGCGAAGCACAGGCAGGTGAGCGCCGCCGTCTTGGCGTTCACCGCCGAGACGAAGATCTTGTCGCCCCACACCGCCGGCGTGCCCGATCCCGAACCCGGCAGGTCGATCGCCCACAGCTGGGTGGAAGCGTCGAGCGCGGCGGGCAACCCGGTCTCGCTGGTCGAACCATTGTGCGCCAGGCCTCGCCACTGGCCCCAGTTCTCTGCCCACAGGCCTGGGACGAGGGCGGCGATCAGCAGAGTGGCGGTGATGCGCATGTTGGCTCCGTGCGGCGAGTCGAGTGGCTACCCGGTCTGTCCCGGCATGTTGACGAACGCCGGAGCTGTAACCGCCATGACGCGGCAGGGAATCGCGCACTGGCGATGGAGGGGGCGGTGTCATCGACGCCGGTGGACGTACGCCTGCTGCCTGCTGCCTGCTGATAGTGAGCGATTCCGCGCCGGCCGGCAGCATTCCAGTGACTTGCGTCCAGAGGAATGAGAGGAAGGCGGTTGGTGGAGGGGCTCCCCCTGGCTGCAAAGCCGACGATCATCCTCGTGCACGGAGGAGCGCGAAGATGCCCGGTCGTCGGTTTCAGCTCGGCGCCTTCAATCACCCCATGGCCTAGCCCGGTGAATCAACCGTCCGCACCCGTGTCCTGGGACCTGCCTGGCAGCGTCCGCATCGCATTCAGCACGGCTGCGGACGGCGATGTACGCGATCCGCTGCGTCGCGCGCGCTGGCTGCCCACGGTTGGCTGCACGCGGCCGTGTGCGGTGGTCCGCCAGGTGCACGGCGCCGTCATCGCGCGCGTCGTCGCTGGCGAGCAGCCAGATTCCCTCGCCGATGGCATGGTCACCAGCGACGGTGGCGTGGCCCTGGGTGTGTTCGGAGCGGACTGTCCCGGACTGGTGCTGGCAGCACCGGACGCGCTTGGGGTCGCCCACTGCGGCTGGCGTGGCACCGCCGCCGGCATCGTCGGTGCGCTGGCGCGCCGGCTGGTCGCGTGCAGCCGGCACCCGCCGACGTCCTGGTACGGCCTGGTCGGTCCCGGCATCTCGGGCCCGGCCTACGAGGTCGACGCACCGGTGGTCACCGCCTGCGCTTGGCCACCGGGTAGCGTGACGCCCGGACGGGCGGGGCATGCCCACCTCGATCTGGCCGCCGCGATCATCGCGCAGTGCGCCGAACTCGGCATCACTACCGTGCGGCGCAGCGGAGTGTGCACTGCGAGCGATGCGCGATTGTGGAGCTACCGCCGTCGCGGTGCTGGTCTGGTACAGGTGCTGGCGGCGTGGCGGGCGTGAGGCCCGCGGCGGCGTTCGGCGTGAAGGTCAGCGGCCCTTGTACGCCGCCTTCGTCACCTTGCCCGGCTGGTCGTCCTTGGCGTTCTCGATGGCGTCATAGACCACCACCTTGCGCCAGTACTGGGCGCAATCGGCGACGAACTTCAGATGCACCGGGACATCCTGGTAGTGGTCGTGCCCAGCGCGGTCACGGAAGACCGTGGTCAGTGCGAAGTCATAGGTGGTGTCGATCACCGGGCGTTCGGTCGCGGCCGGAGTGCCGATCCAGCAATGCACCAGGGTGTCGATGGCAGTGAGCGATGTCAGGCCCTTCTCGAAGCGGGTGCGGTCGGCCTTGGACAGGCCGGGCTTGAGCCAGAAAAAAACGGTGTGGACGAACATCCTGGACCTCTTGGAGCGGTGGTGACGGGGATGCGTTCCTAGCGTCACTGCCGTCGGCGGCAACCTCGACCAGGCCGGCGGCCACCGTGCAGTGGTCGCCAGCCGAGTTGGCCTACTCGCCGCCGCCGCTGAAGCGGCGCAGCCGCGCCTTCAATCCGACGTTGTCCTGCTTGAGCTGGCGTGCCTCCTCGCGCAGGGCGGCGACCTTCTCGCGCTCGGTGGCGATCTCCTGGTCCTTCTTCTCGCGGACCAGGGCGATTTCCTTTTTACGCTCCTCGGCCTTGGAGCGCTGCTCCTCTTTCTCGGCCTCGGCTTCGGCGAGATCGCTCTCCAGGCGACGCTTCTCCTCACGCAGGCGGTCACGCTCGGCGTGGGCGCCTTTGAGCTCCTTGGCAAGGTCGCCCGTACGCGTCGCCACGCCGGCATGCTCGCCGTAGGTGCGCTCGTATTCCTTGAGGCGCTCATGGACGGCGGCGAGCTCCTTCTTGAGCGCGGCATGCTCGGCCTCCTGGCCCTTCTCGTCGATCTTGCGGCTGCGCAGGTCGTCGCGCTCGTGTTCCAGGCTGGCGACCAGCGCGTCGCGCTCATCCAGGCGCTTGCTCAGATCGTCGCGCTGCTTGCGCGCCTTGGCCTCGGTGGATTCAAGGCGTTCGCGCAGGTTGGCGAGATCCTGTTCGAGCTGGCTACGGGTCTGGCGTTCACCTTCGAGATCCAGCGCCAGGCGATCCTGTTCGCTGCCGCGCAGGCCGACCGCCGATGCCCCTCGCGCCTTGAAGTCATCGAGCTCGGCGGTGGCGGCGAGCAGTTCGTCGCGAACCGCCTTGAGTTCGGCGGCGGTCTCGTCCTGGACGCGGCGCGAGGCCATCAGCTTGGCCAAGCCGTCGGCGTGCTCGTGCTGGGCGCGCGCCAGGGCCTCGTTGCCGGAGTCGACCAGACCGCGCTGGGCATCGAGCTCGCTCTTCAGCTCGGCGAGCTGGCGGGCGTGCTGGTCGCTGGCCGACTGGGTCTGGGCGCGACTTTCGGCGAGGTCGATGGCGAGGTTGGTGAAATGCTCGCGCACCGCCGGCATAAGGTCGGCGGCGCTGGCCACGCGCTGCGCTGCGCCCATGCGGTCGAAGCCGGACAGCGCCTTGCCGATGGTGGCGGCCCGCGCCGGATCGGCGTCGCTGACCATGGCCTTGGCGGCGATGAGGATCTCGCGGCTGAGCCCGGCCGCCGATTCCGCCAGCGCCTGCTCGCTGCTGCGCAGGCCGGTCAGTTCGCGTTCGATCCCGGTCAGCCGCTCGCGCGCCTGGGCGAGGTCGCCGCGCAGCGTCGCGCGTTCGCCATCGAGATCCTTGACCGCCTTCTCCAGGCGTGCGCGCTCGTCGCGGCTGCGGGTGAAGCGAGCGGTGGCGTTGCCGATCAGCTGCACGCCGGCATCGGCGAGCGCGGCGGCGGCCAGCGGCTTGCCGGCCTCGTGCGCTTCGAGCGTACGGGAGAGCAGTTGGAAGGGTTCTGAGGCCTGCTTGTCCTTGTCGTTGGCGGCGGACTGGTGGATGGCGCCAGCCAGGGCGCGCGCCGCCGCTTCGGCCGCGAATGCGCGTTCGCCGCTGCGCACCAACTGGTTGCGCATGTTTTCGAGGTCGTGCTCGCGCGCCATCAGCGCCGCCTTCTGTGCCGAGAGCTCGCCGTGCATGGCCTTCTCGCTGCCTTCCAGCGCGGCAAGTCGCGTGCGGGCTTCACCGAGGTCGATGGCGACATCCTTGATGCGCTCGCGCAGGGTGTGCACGAAGGCCGGTGCGACCTCGGCCTTGTCGCCGCCAAGACGGGCGGCGGCCTTGCCCAGGACATCCTTGGGTCCGGCCAGCAGGTGGCCGACCTCGGCGTGGTCCTCCCAGGTGGCCAGACCTTTGAGCGCGGCGGTGAGCGCGGTCTGCGCCTGGTCGCTGGCGGCCAGGCGGGTCTGCGCGGCTTGCAGCTTGCGGTTCAACTCGCTGTGGTCGCGACGCAGTTCGCCGAGCTGTGCGCTCAGCGACTTGACCGCTTCGTCCTGCTTGGCCAGCTCGGCCTGGGCGCCATCGAGGTCGCTGCGTGTCGAGGCCAGCTCGCTGCGCGCCTTGGACAGTTCCTGGGTCTTGCCGGCGAGGATGGCGGCCTGGTCGTTGAGATCGTGCTGGGTCGCGGCCAGTTCGGCCTGGGTGCGCTTGAGCGCGGCCTCGCGTTCGCCGAGGTTGGCGCGCACGCTGGTGAGCAGTTCACCAAGGCGGCCGGCGTCGCTGGAGGACGCGGCGGCGGTTTCGCGTTCGCGCGCCAGGTTCGCGGCCAGGTCGCGCTGGCGGCTGCGCACGCCGTCGGCGATGCGCGCCCCGGCCTCGGCCAGCCGGTTGCCGAGATCGGCGGGCACGGTGACACCAGTCTCGCCCTCGTCGGGCAATTCGGACAGTGCCAGTTCGAGATCGACGCGAGCCTCGTCGATGGCGGGGTCGCTGCCGGCCTCGCTGGCGGCGGCGATGGCGGAGAGCGCTTCGGCGAGACGGCGGTTGCCCGCCTCGGCCTGGTCGACGCGCACGTGGGTGGCCTCAAGCTGGCTGCGCAGGGCATCGGCGGCGCGGCGGGCGTCGGCCAGTTCGCCGTCGCGGGAGACGCGCTGGCTGGTGAGCTGGGCGATGACCTCCTTGCCCGAAGCGGCCATCTCGTCGCGCTCGCTCTCGGTCTGATGAAGCTGCTCGCGCAGCTCATCAGTCTGCCGCTGCAGCTGGTCGAGACGGGCGGCCAGACCACTGCGCGCGGCGGCGGCCTCGCTGATGTCCATGCGGGCGGCGGCGAGGTCGTTGGCCTGGGCATCGGCCTGCTCGCCCAGGCGGCGGATCAGGTCGCGCGCGGCCGCGGACAGACGTTCGGCGACCGCTGGCTGCAGCGGCACGCCGAGTTCGCCGGGCACTTCGCCCAGCGCCAGTTCGAGTGCGCCACGGGCGTCGGCGAGTTCGCTGCGGCCGGCGGCGACCGGGACCAGGGCGGCCAGGGTGTCGGCGAGATCGCGGTTGGCGGTCTCGGCGGCGGTGACCCGGCTGGTCAAGGCGTCGACGCTGGCCGTCAGCTGGCTTTCGGCGGCGCGCAGGGCGTGCAGGTCGTGGTCGCGGGTGTCGCGCTGGTGGGTGAGCTGGGCGATGATCTCGCGGCCGGTGGCGGCGGTCTCCTCGTGCTCGACGGTCAGCGCCTGGTACTGGCTACGCGCCTCGGTGAGCTGGTCACGCAATCCGGCAAGCTGGCTGGACAGTCCGGCGTGCTCGCCGGTCAGGCGCTGGATCTCCTGCTCGAGACCGGTGGCTCGCGCCTCGCCGCTGCGGCGGGCGAGAACGGCATCGGTGCGGGCGCGGTTGATCTCTTCGACCAGCGACTGCTTGCGGGCTGTCAGTTGGACGATGGCGGCCTTGGCATGGGCGGCGAGGTCGCTGGCGCCGGGTTCGCTGGTGGCGTTGTCGATGGTCAGCGCGAGATCGGCGGCGGTGTCGGCGAGATCGGCGTCGCCCTTGGCGGCGCGCACCAGTTCGCTGGACAGCTCGATCTGGCTGCGCGACAGGGTCTCGGCGCGCGACCGGGCGGCGGCGAGGTCGCCCCCCAGGGTGTCGAGGCGGTTGCGCAGGTCGCTGTTCTCGCTGTGCAGACGGTCGACGTCGATGCGCGCGGCCTTGAGGCGCTCCTCGCGCTTGCCGGCATCGCGGCGCAGGATCTCGACCACGCCACGCGCCGAGGCGAGCACCGCGCCGGAGGTCTCGCCATCGCCGCCGGCGGCGACCGCCTGGTCGAGGGCATGGTCGAGCTCGGCGACCTTGGAGACGCCGGCCGAGAAGGAGGCGGTGCCGCCGGGCGCGCGCTGTTCGTCGGTGAACACCGTGCGTCCGAGATCGCGCAACTGGGTGGCGAGCTGGGACTGGGCGGAACGCGTCGCCGCCAGCTCGGCGTCGGCGGTCTCCAGGCGGCCTTTGAGCGTGGCATTGTCGACACGCGCGCGCTCGATCTCGGCGCTGGTGGTGCGCAACTGATCCTGGCGTGCCTCGCCGTCGGAACGCAGCGCATCGACCACCGCCTGGGCGGCGGCGAGCACCGCCGGAGCGGTGGCCCCGGTGTCGGGATCGTGGGCGGCCTGGGCGAGACGGTTGTCCAGTTCAGCCAGCTTGCGGGCACCGGGGGCGTTGGCGCGGCCGGCGAAGGCGGTCTTGGCCAGGTCGCGCACCTGGCTGGCGAGCTGGGTCTCCAGGGTGCGGGCGGTGGCGAAGTCGCGCTTCACGCGGTCGAAATCGCCGGCAGCGGCGGCCAGCGATCCTTCCTGGGCGGTGAGGGCGGCGACCACGTTGGCGGCGGCTTCGGCCGGCGCGGCGGCGCCAGGTGCGCTGGCCAGGGCCTGATTGAGGGCATGCACCTCGGCGTCGAGGTCACCGCCGCTGGTGGCGGCGCGCGCCGTCGCCAGGAGCTTGATCTGGGTCGCCAGATCGCGCTCGCGGCGGTTGGCGGCGACCAACTGGCCGCGCTGGTCGCGGATGCGCTGTTCGAGGCGGGCGGTGGTGTCGCTGAGGCCGCGCAGCAGCGCGGCCTGGTCGTCATCGCGTTGCGGCGCCGACGGCGCCTTCTCGCTGGCGGCTCCGCCGTCTGCGGACTGCGCCAGCACCGCCTGCAGGGCGCGTACCTGGTCGGCGAGGGCGGCCTTGCCGTCGGCATTGTCGTGCAGGCGTTCGATCACCGCGATGGCGGCATGGCTGCGCACCGCCGGGTCCTGTTCGGCATCGGCCAGTGCGGCCGGCACCGCCAGGCGTTCGGCGGCGGCCTTGCCGGCGACCGAGGCCAGGAGGCTGTCATAGGCGGCGCGCAGGGCATCGAGGTCGCCCTCGCTGCGGTTGCGCTGCTCGTCGGCCTCGTCGGCCATCTGCTTGAGCGCGGCGATGCGGCCGCGATCGCGGGTGAGCAGGGTCGCCACCTCGCGCACCACCGTGGTGGCGCCGGCGAGCACTTCGGCCGGCTTGCCACCAGAATCGGGGACCTCGCTGAGCGGGGCCTCGCGCTGGCCACCCAGGCCGAGCGGGTCGACGGCGTCGTGCAGCGCCATCACCTCGCTGCGCGTGCCTTCCAGGGCGGCGACCAGGCTGGCCACCGGCTGGGCGACGTCCATCGCCGCCAGCGAACCCTCTTTGAGCTGGGCGATCAGCGCCAGGTCGCTCTCCAGCAGTTGCTGGTGTCCGGCGCTCTCGTCGCCGGTCTTGGTCAGTGCACGCAGGCGTTCGAGGTCGCCGGACAACGTGGCGATGACGTTGGCGCCGATCTCGAAGTCGTGGAAGAAGCGCTCCTCGTCCGAGACCTCGTCGCTGGCCGGGTTCTCGGACTGGTGGCGGCCGGCGTAGTACGCGTTGTCGAGGCCGAGCACGCCTTCGAGCAGACCGGTCGAGCGCACCATCTGGTTGCGCAGGGTGATCTGGAGCTTCTCGGCGTCGCGCTCCTTCTCTTCGATGGTGGCGTGCAGCAGGGCCGAGTGCTGGGACAGCTTGTCGTGGAGATCCTCGTTGGCGTGCTGGAGGTCCTCGATGGCGCGCTCTTCCTCCTCCAGGCGCTTCTTCAGGGCCAGGATGGTGGCGGCGTCCTTGTCCGCCTGCGACTGCGCCGACGACTGCGCTGACTCGATCTCGGCATCCAGGCGCTGCTTGAGGCGGTCGCGCTCGGCGGCCATCTCCTGTTCGCGCTTGAGGTGCTTCGACAGCTCGCCCTGCATCTTCTCGACCAGTTCGGCCTTTTCGCGGTCGCTGAAGGCGTCCGGCTTGCCCGCCACCTGCTGGGTGAGGAACTTCTGGATCCACTCCATCAGCTTCTTCTCGCTGATGACCTTGAGCTTGCGGTTCTGGCCGCGCTTGAGCACCAGTTCTTTGGCGGTGGTGGTCTCGCCAAGCTGGTCCAGTTCGGAGGCGATATCGGGCAATTGCTGCTCGTTGGACGGCGACATCGCGACTCCTCATAGACCGGCCAGGGGCCGGTGTTTGCGCAGGGCCCACGATGGTGGGGCAGGCTGCGAAAGGCACCCGGTGCGGTTGCGCGCACCCGGCCGCTGGTGATACACGGTGCTTCCGGGTGGGAAGGTGTAAACCGGGCGCGCCCTTCCGTTTGTGGGTTCCGATGTGGGGGTTGTGTGGGTTCCGATGTGGAGGTTGCGTGCGGAGGTTGCGAGGGCTGGGTGCGGACGTTGCGGGGGTTGGGTGCGGACGTTGCGGGGGTTGTGCGGGTTGTGTGGGTTGTGTGGGTCGCGACCGCGCTCGGCGTACCCGTCCGGCGTGGCCGGAGGACCGGCCGCAGGCTTGCGGCCACCAGCGCCGCGTGCGGACCCCCACAACCCCCACACCCCACAACGAAAGGCCCCCGCCAGCAACGCTGGCGGGGGCCTTGAATGCAGCGATGGCGCGCAGCGCTACTTGCTGCCGGCCTTCTTGAAGTAGTCCTTCGAGCCGACCGGATCGGGCTTCATGGTCGCCTTGCCCTCGTTCCAGTTGGCCGGGCAGACCTCGCCGTGCTTGGCGACGTACTGGAAGGCCTTGATCACGCGCAGGGTCTCATCGACCGAGCGGCCGACCGGCAAGTTGTGCACGGTCTGCACCTCGATGACGCCCTCGGGATTGATCACGTACAGGCCACGCAGGGCGATGCCGGCCTCTTCGATCAGGCAGCCGTAATCGCGGGCGATCGACTTGTTGAGGTCGGCCACCAGCGGGTACTCGAGCTTGCCCAATCCGCCGTCCTGACGCGCGACGTTGCGCCAGGCCAGGTGGGTGTAGTGGCTGTCCACCGACACGCCGAGGAGTTCGACGTTGATCGCCTTGAAGTCGGCGATGCGGTCGCTGAAGGCGATGATCTCGGTCGGGCAGACGAAGGTGAAGTCGAGCGGGTAGAAGAACAGCACCACCCACTTGCCCTTGTAGTCGCTGAGTTTGAGGTCCTTGAACGAGCCGTCGGGCATGACCGCCTTGGCGGCGAAGTCGGGGGCCTTCTTCTGGACGAGGGACATGGGGCGCTCCGGTAGTGTGGTCGTGGTGTGGTTGGACGGCGAGGCGGGCGGATCATTCGCTGGCCCGGGACCAGTCAAGGCCCCCAGGATCGGCCACGGCGGACGACGCGGGAAGCAACCGCGAGGCTCCGCCTGCGGACTGCGCAGGGTTCCGCCGACGCTGGCGCGGCGGAGGGCCGGCGCACCCTCGGGTCATGCCCACGCCGGCGCCTTGGCTGGATGACGACCTGCTGCCGTTGCGGCCGGAGCGCAGCCCGGCCGGGTGGTGGGGCGCGGACGGATTGCACGAATACGACGCGGCGGCGCTGCCAGCGGCGGTGCGCGACGATCAGCGGGGCGCCATCCACTACGTCTGGCTACCGGCATTGCCGCGCCTGCTGCCGTTGGCCGAGGCGGCGCTGGGCGATGCGCCATTGGCGACGGCGGTGGGCGAGCGCGACGCGCGACTGCTGCGGCGGACGCTCACCAGCCAGGTGCTGGCGGCGGTGCTGTTCGCCGGTCTCGCCCTGGCGCCGGCGCTGATCGGTGGCCAGTTCGGCATGGGACTGTGGCTGCTCGCCATCGCCGTGCAGTCGGCTGACAGCGCGGTCGCCGCCGGCCTGGCGCTGCGGCAGTTGCGCCGCGACACCGTCGTCTACCTGCACCGCGCCGCGGTCGAGGCGCGCTACTGGCTGTGGGCGGCGCGCGCTGCCCAGCGGCCGTGGCGAACGTGGTGCCTGGTGGCGGCGTGGGCGGCGTTGCACCTGATGCAACTGGCGATCGGGCTCAAAGCCTCGTACGCGGCCGTCGCGCTCGACAAGGAGGCGGTACGCGCCGGCGACTGGGTGCGGCTGGCCACCGCCGGCCTGGTCCACGTCGAGCCGCTGCATCTGGTGTTCAACGCCCTCGCGTTCCTCAGCCTGGGCCGCGCCGCCGAACTGCTGGCGACGGCGCGCGCGGTGCTGCCGGTCTTCGCGGTGGCGGTGGTGGCCGGCAATCTCGCCAGCTTGTCCCTGGTGCCGCAGGGCAGTTCGCTGGGCGCGTCCGGCGGGGTGTGCGGCATGCTGGGCTTCCTGCTGATGCTGGCGTGGCGGCGGCGCGCCCTGCTGCCGCCGGCGATCGTCGCCGCGCTGTGGCGCTCGACGGCACTGCTGGCGGTGTTCGGCGCCCTCGCCTGGAACTCCATCGACAACGCCGCCCATGGCGGCGGCCTGGTCGCCGGCGCGGCCATGGCGGTGCTCCTGGTGCCGGTGGAAGGCGCGCTGCCGTTGCAGACGACGTCAGCGTGGCGCGTGCTCGACCTCGCGGCGGTGATCGCCGTGACGGCGACCGCGCTCACCACTGCGTGGCGCCTGCTCGGGGGGTGAGGCGGGCGTCGGCGGCGGTTTCCACCCGTGGCCCAGGTCAGCGAAGCGGTCATGCTTTCCACCCATGCCCGCCGATCCGGAACGCCCCTTCTGCGACCCCGACACCCCGCCGCAGTGGATCCGGCCGCGGCACTTCCGCATCGTCCACGTCGACCTCGACGTGCGCATCGACCTCGAACGCGAGCGCGTGGAGGGCAGCGTCCGCCACCGCGTCGAACTGCTGCCGCATGGCCGTGCCGAGGCCGGAATCGATCTCGACCAGCACGATCTGGTCATCAGCGCGGTGACCATCGACGGGTCGCCGGCGGCGTGGTCGGTCGGCGACGGCCGCTTGAGCGTGGCGCTGCCGAGGCCGCGTCCCGCCGTCTGCGAGGTCGCCATCGCCTTCGCCGCCGACCATCCCGGCAAGGGCCTGTTCTTCGTCGCGCCGGCCGCCGGCCGGGTCGCCATGGCGTGGACGCAGGGCGCGATGGAGGACCACAGCCATTGGTTCCCGTGCTTCGACAATCCCAACAACCTCTCCACCTATCGGCTGGCGGTGACCCACCGCAGCGCCCTGGTGGCGGTGGCCAACGGCCGCCAGGTTGAACGCCGCGATCTCGGCGACGGCTGGACGCGCACCGTGCACGTCCAGGACCAGGCGCACGTGCTCTATCTGGTCAACGTCGTGGTCGGCGACCTGATCGCCGTGGCCGACGTCGGCAGCGCGGCGGTGCCGATCGCGCACTGGCTGCCGCGCGGTCACGAAGACAAGGCGCCGGCGATGTTCCGCGCCACCGCCTTCGCGTTGCGCTGGCTCGGCGACTACATCGGCGTCGCCTATCCCTGGGCGTGCTACGGCCACGTCGTCGTCCACCGCTTCATGTGGGGGGGGATGGAGAACACCACGCTGACCACAATCACCGACCGCGTGCTGATGGATGCCGCCGACCAGGCGCGCGACGAGATCGACTGCGACCGCCTGGTGATCCATGAACTGGTGCACCAGTGGTTCGGCGACCTGCTGACCATGAAGGCGTGGTCGGACATCTGGCTCAACGAGTCCTTCGCAACCTACCTCGAAGCGCGCGGCACCGCCGCCTGGTGCGCGCAGTCGCGGCGGCCTGCCGAGCCGACCCATGCCGACGATGTGCTCGCCATCGAGCTGTGGGACAACCGCGCCACCTACCTCGGCGAGGATCGCCAGCGCTACCGCCGCGCCCTGGTCACCAACCGCTACATCGACGCCTACGAACTGTTCGACCGCGTCGCCTACGAGAAGGGCAGTCTGGTCCTGCATCACCTCTGCTGCTTCCTCGGCGATGAGCGCTTCCGCGCCGCCTTGAAGCGCTACGTCGAGCGCCACGCCCACGACCTGGTCGAGACCGCGGACTGGCGGCAGGCCTGCGAGGACGCCACCGGCGAACCCCTCGACTGGTTCTTTGCGCAGTGGGTCTACCGCGCCGGTCATCCCCGGCTGAAGGTGCGTGTCCGCCATGACGCCGGTGCGCGTCAGGTGGTGATCGAGATCGAACAGGTCGGCGTCGCGTCCGACCTGGAAGCCTGGCGCCTGCCGTGCGCGCTGGCCTGGGCGCTGCCCGATGGCCAGATCCAGCGCCAGGAATTGGACATCACCCGTGCGAAGTCGGTCATCGCCGTGCCCTGCGCGGCGGCGCCGGTGTGGGTGGCGCTCGATCCCGACGGCCACCTGCCGGTGGAGTGGGACGAGGACGCCGGCGTCGAGGAACTGCTGTTGCGCCTGGCCGACCGCCGCCTCGGCGCCCAGGCGCGCGCGCGCGCCGCCAGCGTGCTCGCCGGCAAGCATCCCACCCCGCGCCTGGTCGCCGGCCTGGGCGCGGTGGCCGCTGGCGACGACGCCGAACTGGTGCGCCGCGAGGCCATCGCCGCGCTCGGTGAGCTGCGCGACGCGGTGGCGCTCGACGCGCTGACCGCGTTGTGGCCGCGGCTGTCTTCGCCACGCCTGCGCCGCGCCGTCGCCGCCGCCGTCGGCCGCCACCAGCGCTCAACCGTCGCCGCGGATCGCCTGATCGCCTGGGCCGACGCCGAGCCGAGCCCGCTGACCGTGGGCGCGCTGCTCACCGCGCGCGGCGTCGTCGAGGTGCCCGGCGCCACGCCGCTGCTGCGCGCGCGCATGGCACGGCCGAGTTGGAACGACCAGTTGCGTGCCAGCGCCGTGCGCGGCCTGGGCGCCTGCGGCGAGCCCGCCGCCATCGACGAGGCGCTCAGTGTGCTGGCCAACCCGACCGAACCCGACCACGTGCGTCAGGCGGCTGCGGCGGCGGTCGGGGCGCTCGGCGCGCGCCACCTGCTGGCGCGTGAGCGTGCCCTGGCCGGACTGGAAGCGCAGCTCGACTCGCCGGTCCTGCATCTGCGCTCGGCCACTGCCGCCGCCGTGGCCGCGCTCGGCGATCCTCGCGGCCGCGCCGCGCTCGGGCGTGCGCTCGAACGCGAGCGCTTCGGCAACGTCCGCCGCGTGCTGCGCGAGTCCCTGGAACAGCTCGGCAGGGCGGCGGCCGCCACCACCGCCGTCGCCGCCCTGGAGAAGCGCCTGGCCGAGCTGGAACAGGCGAAGAAGGCTATGGAGCTGCGCCTTGAGGCGCTGGAGAAGCGCGGCCCGGGCTGAGCCGAGACGGAGCTGGCTGCTGGCTGCTGGCTGCTGGCCTGTTGTCCGGGTCGGTTCGGGAAACCGACGATTTCACTCACCTGGTGATCGTTCGAACTGCCGCATGTCCTAGGTACGTCCGGCCATCAGCCATCAGCCATCAGCCATCAGCCATCAGCTACAGCCATCAGTCAGGGCCGCCGGTCGGCCAGCGTCGCGACTTCGCCCGGGGTGAGCACACGGTCGTAGAGCCGCACATCGGCGAGATCGCCGGTGAAGGGGAATTCGCCGGTGAACCCCTGATTCTCCAGGCGGCCGAGTGTCCACCGGCTGCGATTGGCGGTGCGATTGCGCCACGCGGTGGCATCGCTGCCGATCGCGACGCCGTCACGGTAACAGCGGCGCAGATCGGCGCGTTCGCACACCACTGCGACATGGTGCCAGGCGCCGTCGGTGACATCGACGTCCCACGCGCTGGATTCCAGACGCGGTGACCCCGGCAGCGGTGAATCGCTCCAGCGGTAAATAGCGGGACCCTTCCCGGTCAGTTCGAGTGCGATCCCCAGCGTCGCGCCGGGCGTGTCGCCATTGCGGCCCTTGGCGAGCAGGTTCTGGACGGAGCGATTGCCGGGCAGGGTGCGCAGCCACAAGGCGACGGTGAAGGGTCGCTGCGGATCGCCGACGTCGAGTTCGCCGTGGTGCGGGATGTCCACCCGTGAGGCGGCGCCCGCGAAGCGCAGGGCGGCATGGCCGCTGCCGGGGACGACGGTGACCCCGCTGGCGGCGGCGTCGTGGCCGTGGTCGCTGAGATCGCGCAGTCGGCCGCCGTCGAGTCCGTCGCCCGACCAGCGTGCCAGCAGGCCACGGCCAAGTTCGGCAACGGCCACCCCGCTGACGTCGGCGATCGCGCTGCGACCGGCCTCGACCACCGCCGCCGAGTCCCCGGCGCGCAGTTCGACGCGGCCGGTTTGCACGGTCAGCACCGTCTGCGCTGGCCATCGGCTCAGCCGGAAACGCGTGCCGAGCACGGTGGCGGTCGCAGTGCCCGCGGTCACGCGGAATGCGGTCGCCCGCGGCGCCACCTCGGCCTCGAGCGCACCAGCGACGAGGTCGAGCCCGTCGGCGGTCAGCCGTACGGAGGTGCCCGGCGCCAGCGCGGCGGTGGTGATCCGGTCTCTCCAGCGCAACGTCGCCGCCGCGCTGGTGCGCAGGGTCTCACCGACGGCGAGGACACTGGGGATGCCGGGGCGGCCGTCGATCGCGGCGTCGCCGCCGGCGGCGACCGTCACCGTCACCGGGCCGCCGCTGTCGACCGCCGCCGTCCGCGGCGTCCACGTCACCAGCACTGCGGCGATCGCGCCAGCGGCGAGCGCACCACACGTCCAGGCCCAGCGGCGTCGCTGCGCCTGCGCGGCGGGGTGGGCCGTCGGTCGGCGGCTGCCCGGCGCCGGGCGCTGCGCATCGCTGATTGCCGCCGGCCCGCGGCGTCGAGGTCCACCCGCTGTTGGCGCACCGACCGGCGCCACTGGGGACAGATCCGCTGGCGCCGCGCTGGCGAGGCGGTGCAGGTCGAGATCAAGCAGCAGCAGTCCGGCCAGGCGCCGGGCCAGCGGCGGCTCGCTGGCCAGACGGCGATCGAGTGCGGCCTGGGCGGCGGCATCCAGGCGACCATCCCAATAAGCGGCGAGCAGGGCGTCTTCGCCGTGGTCGCTGTCCAGGTCGGCCGGCGCACTGGTCATGGCGCGCCTTCGCCGCGCAGGCGGCGCTCGACGCAGTCGAGCAGGCGGGCACGGATGCGGTGAAGTTGCATGGACACGGTGTCGGCACGACGCTGCAGGTGTTCGGCCAGGGCGGCCGGCGCCAGCCCATCGCGGTAGCGCAGATCGACCAGTGCGCGCCACGCCGCCGGGATGGCGCTCAGGCAGCGGCGCAGCGCGTCCAGTCGCGCCGCCTGCTCGCCATCCATTTCGACCACCCCGTGCGCCAGCGCGTCCAGCGCCGCGCTGTCGGGGACGAGCAGGCCGGGCCGATGCAGACGCAGCGCCACCAGCGCCTGCCGGCGGGCGATGGCGCGCATGGTCGGCCAGGGATCGGCCAAGGCGCCGTACTCGTCCCAGCGCCGCGCCACCACCAGCCAGACCTCCTGGCGGACATCCTCGGTGAGGTGGTGGTCGCGGACGATGGCGAGGATGTAGGCGGTCAACGCGCGCTGGTGGAGCAGGAAGACGCGGGTGGCGGCGGCCACCGGTCCATCAGCAGCCGACGCGGGGTGAGGATCGGGCATCGCGGCGTCCACCCTCGGTCAGCTCCGGCGCCGGTCCAGGCGCGCCTCGCGGGCGATCTACTTCGCCGGCTTGTCGGCGGCCGGAACCGCTGCGGGTTTGCCGATCGTGTACGCCGGTTGCGGGCAGGTGCCGGTTTCCATGTAGGTCTTCCAGACCTGCGCGACGCGTTCGCCGGGCAGCCAGATCCACGCGTCGGGAGTGGCGGTGGCGACGGCGGGACTGGCGATGCGGATCTCGGTCATGCGGTCTCCGCCGTTCCACGGCGATGCCTTGTCCTTGGACGCGGTGAAGCGGCCCAGCCAGGCCGCCTGGTTCTTCCACGGCAGCAGCGTCACCGCGGCGGTGGGCGCCCCGGGCGGCAGGCGCAGGCGCAGGATCTCGTCCATCCAGATCGCGGCGAAACGCTGGTCGGTGGCCGGGATGTGATGGGTCTGGCCGGGTGAGACCACCACCGTGCCCGGCTTGCCGGTCTTCACCCGCGGCGTCACGTGCTTGATGTGGCCTTCCAGGGACAGCGAGGGATGACCGCGACCGACCATGTAGTCGCTGCCGGCGCAGACGTAGAGCCCGGGGATGTCAGCGGGGGGATGGACATCGGGCTCGTGCGAGAGGATCACCCCGGCGACGCGGTCGTGCAGTTCGGTGAACGCGGCGAGCCAGGCGGCGTCGCAGGCGCAGCCCGACAGCCCTTGCAGGAACACCGGCGCGCCGGCGATCTCGGGCTTCTTGAGCGTGGCCGCGGCTTCGACCAGGCGGTCGAGGATGCGCTGCATCTCGGGACGGCCTTCCTCCTTCTTGTTGAAGCGGCCTTCCCACTCGAACTGGGCGAGATTCCATTCCTGGGCCAGTGCGCGCCAGTCCGGGTTGTTGTAGAGGATGTTGCTGGCGCCGCCGGCGGGATCCTTGGCGTTGTTGATCAGGGCGCCGCGCACTGGTTTGGCGATGTCCGGCACGAAGAAGCGCCGCCCACCGATGGTGCCCTCGAAGGACTCGGCGGCGAGGGTGGCGACGCAGACGAACAGCGGCAGGAGCCTGAGCAGGTTGGACATGGGGATCTCCAGTTCCCCCATGCCGCGGGATCGGGTCGGCTCACCGCCGGCGCCGGGAATCGGCCAGCGGTGGTTCACACGCGGGGCTCCGCCACGGCCGCGGAATCAGGCTGCGTTTCGCCCGCGGTCGCAGGACCGGCTATCACCCCGGGCGGTCCCCGCGCGGATCCTCCTGCGCCGGATACTCGCGGCTCTCTTCGCCACCCGATGGCGGCAGCGCTGGCGGTAGCGCCGGCGTGCTGTCGCGCCGCTCGACCGCCGGGCCAAGCAAGGTCAGCAGCTGTGACGACGACGCCCCGGCAGCGGTGCGCCGGCGCACGGTCGGGCGCAGGGTCAGGGTGTCGATGCGTTCGCTGTCGAGGGCGCGGCCATGGATGAAGTGCTGGACCCAGGAATTGGCGCTGGCCTGGATCTCGGCCGGGGTGCCGATGGCGACGATGCGGCCCTGATCAAGGAGGACGATGCGGTCGGCGATGGTGAAGGCGCTTTTGATGTCGTGGGTGACCATCAGCGAGGTGACGCCGAGTTTGGCGCGCAGGCGCAGGATGATCTGGTTGATGACGTCGGTAGTGACCGGATCGAGGCCGGTGGTGGGCTCGTCGTAGAGCACCACCTTGGGCAGGTTGATCAGCGCGCGCGCCAGCCCGACACGCTTCTGCATGCCGCCCGACAGTTCGGAGGGGTACTGGTCGATGGCGTGCGCCAGACCGACCAGTTCGAGGCGTTCGAGCACGCGGCGGCGGATCTCCGTCTCGTCCACGCGCGCCTGATAGAGGACGAAGCCGACATTCTCCTGCACGCTCAGCGAGTCGAACAGGGCGGCGCCCTGGAAGACGTAGCCGAGGTCCTTGCGCGCGCCCAGGCGATCGTGCTCGGAGAGCGCGTGCAGATCGCGGCCGAGCACGGTCACCGTGCCACGGTCGGGATCGAGGAGCGCGATGATGGTCTTGAGCAGCACGCTCTTGCCGGTGCCCGAACGGCCGAGGATGGCCACGGTCTCGCCCTGGCGCACATCGAAGCTGACACCGTCGAGCACATTGCGGGCGCCGAAGCCCTTGACCACGTCACTGACCACGATGACGGGATCGGGCACGGACCGGAGCGTAGGGGGGTGGAGAAGGTTGAGAAGTTGAGAGGTTGAGAGGTTGAGAGGTTGAGAGGTGAACGAAGCGAGGGCCAGAAGTCGAATGCTCGTCACGCCGAGAGGTGCGGCACGCGTGCGCAGCACCTCCGCTGCTTCTCAACCTCTCAACCTCTCAACCTCTCAACCGTGGCAATCCGCGTCAGCATCCGCATCCATCTCAGCCGCTGGTCATCTCCGTCAGCGTCTTGGTCGCGATGCCGATCGGCCGGTCGAGCGGGATCCCCGCGCAGCCGAGCAGGGTCTGGAGCAGATCGCCCTGGTTGCCCTTGGCGTCCGGGATGTAGCGGCCGGTCTTGAGCGTGCCGCCACCCTTGCCAGCGATGACGAAGGGCAGGTTCACGCGCGTGTGCTTGTTGCCGTTTTCGAGCCCCGAGCCCCACATCATGATGCAATTGTCGAGCAGCGTGCCGTCGCCTTCCTTGAGGGCGGCCATCTTTTTTATCATGTAGGCGAACTGGGCGACGTTGAAGGCGTTGATTCTGGCGACCTTGTCGACCTTCACGATCTCATTGTTGTGATGGGTCTGGGAGTGGTGTTCGTCGGTGAACCCCAGTTCGGGATAGGACACGCCGTTGGGCGTCGAGCCGATGTAGGTGCTGACGCGGGTGAGGTCGCTCTGGAAGGCGAGCACGGTGAGGTCGCACATCACCTTCATGTACTCGCTGCGTTTGTCGCCCTCAGGGATGGCGACTTCGATCCGTGCCGTATCGGTCACGCTGCGCTTGGGCCCGCCGCCCGCTGCCGCCTTGGCAGCGTCGGCCTGACGGTGCTCGATGGCGAAGATGCGCCGCTCCAGCGAACGCACGCTGTCGAGGTATTCGTCGAGCTTGTGCTGGTCGCCGTTGCCCAGCCTGGCGCGCAGCTCACGCGCGCCACCCAGGACCACGTCGAGCATGGAGCGGTCGAGCGGATCTGCTGCGGCCACCGCGCCGCTCTTGCCCGCGCCCTGGTTCTGTTCACGACTCTGGAACAGCCTCTTGAACACGCTGCGCGGATTGATCTCGGCCGGAACCGGCTGCGTCGGCGAACGGTAGCTGCAATGCGAATAGTAGGCCTCGTGCAGGCCCTCCTGATTCTCCTTGTGCGTCTGCGGCATGGTCGCCAGCTCCAGCGACGGCAGGGCGGTGAGGGCGCCGACGTAGTTGGCGGCGATCTGATCGGCGGAGATGGCGATGTTGACCCGGCTGCGCTTATCGGTGTCGGGCAGCGTGGCGGTGAGCCAGGTCGACAGTTCGAGGGCGTGCGGCGCGCCGTTGAGCGGCGCGATGGGCACGCCGCTGATGCCCTTGACCACCAAGCACTGGCCGAGCACCGGTCGCAGGGATTCGAGGATCTGCGGTGGCGGTGCGGTGAGGAAGGTCGCCGGATCGCTGGGCCAGAACCGCTCCATGATCACCCCGTGCGGCATGTACATGAAACCGAGCCGCACCGGCGGCTTGCTGGCCGCGCCGGCGGGCTCCTCGGCCCAGCCCATGCTGTCGAGCAGTGGCAGCGCAAGCGCGGCGCCGATGCCACGCAGGCAGGTGCGGCGGTCGATCAGCCAGTCATTTCGCATGCGGTATTCCCGGTTGATCGGTGAGCCGACGATGGGTGAAAGGATAGCTGGTCACGACGGCGATCACCAGCGTCTGCATGCGGTAGCCGTCCTTGGCGACCGCGTCGGCGAGCTGGTCGACGACGATCTCGTCGTAGCCCTCCAGTTGCCGGCACAGGGCGTAGGCGAGCAACCGGCCGGTGAGGTTGCTGCACAGGTCGGCGGTGCGGCCGGCGATGATGCGCTTGAGTTCCTTGGGCGAGGTGAAGCGCTGGGCCCCCGGCAGTTCGCCGGCAGCGTCGATCGCACCACCGGATTCGTCGTGCTCGCGCCAGCGTCCGATGGCGTCGAAGTTCTCCAGGCCGAAGCCGATCGGATCGAGGACCTTGTGGCAGCTGGCGCAGGTCGGGTCGTTACGGTGCAGCTCGGTGCGCTGACGCAGCGTCATGCTGGCGACCTTCTTCTGGTCCTGCTTCTCCAGCGTCGGGACGTCGGCCGGCGGCGGCGGCACGTGCTCGCCCAGGACCTGCTCCAGCACCCACACGCCGCGGTTGACCGGGCTGGTGCGATTGGGGAAGGACGACATCGCCAGGATGCCCGGCATGGTCAGGATGCCGCCGCGGTTGGCGTCGGTGAATTGCACCCGGCGCATCGCCGTGCCGGTGACCGTCTCCTGCAAGCCGTAGATGGCGGCCAGAGTGCCGTCGAGGAACGAATAGTCGCAGTCGATGAACGTCATCAGGCTGCGGTTCTCGCGCACGATGCTGTCGAAGAGCAGGCGCGCCTCCTCATACATCGCAGTGCGCAGGGCAGGCGTCAGCTGCGGAAACTTCGCGGCGTCGAAGGTCTTGGTGGCGAGCTTGTCGAGGCCGAGCCACTGCGCGCCGAAGCCATCAAACAGGGCGCGCGAACGCGGATCGCTGAGCAGACGGCGGGCTTGCTGGGCGAGAATCTCCGGCTCGTGCAGCTTCCCGGCATCGGCCAATGCCGACAGTTCGGCGTCGGGCATGGTCGCCCACAGCAGATAGGACAGGCGCGACGCCAATTGATGATCGCCGAGCGGGACGATGTCGCGTTTGGCGTCCACGTCGCCCGCGGGCGTGATGAAGAGGAATTGCGGCGACACCAGGATGGCCTTGAGCATCAGGCGCAACGCCTCGTGATATTTCTTACCCGCGTCCGTCGCGAGAGCGAAGACGCGCAGCAGGACGTCGAGCTCCGCTTCCGACGCCGGCCGGCGGTAGGCGCGGCGGGCAAGCGACTTCGCCACTTCGCGCGCAGCCGCCTTCACATCCTGGCCGACGGTAGGCGCGGCACCGAACATCTGCTTCTGCACCGCCGTGGGCGGCGCGCCGGCCGGAGCGAGGATGCGGCTCAGCACCTCGTTGGCGACCATCAGGTACTGCTCCATCAGCAGCGGCGAGAGCGAGTTGAGGTAGCCCGCGCCCAGCACCTCGTCCGGAAGCTCGGTCACGATGCGCGGGTCGACGCCGAACAGGTCGTGCAGCGTGTTGCCGTACTCGATCTTGTTCAGGCGGCGGATGACGAAGGGACCGGGATCCTTGGGGCTGAGATGCTTCATCCCCGCGACCCAGTCCAGGAACACCTGGCGTTCCTGCTCGCTGGGCTGCTTCGCTTCCTTCTCCGGAGGCATGTCGTGGGTCTTGATGTTCGCCACCGCCTGGCGCCACAGCGGCCGGAACGACGACGCGCCCGGATGCTTCACCGCGTATTCGAAGGTGACCCCGCCCTTCTTCTTCTTCTCGCCGTGGCAGCGATCGCAGTAGGTGGTGATGAAGGGAGTGATCTGCTCCTTGTGCGTCTTCATCGCTGTGGCCCGCGCCGCCGCGAGCCCGGCACCGGCATCGGCATCGGATTCCGCTGCCGAGGCCACGGAGAGTGACAGCACCACCCCGCCCATGAGCAGGGAGAAGCGCGCAGGCAGCATGTGGGATCGGGCGTTCATCGGTGACCAGCAGGCTCCGACTCGGCGGCTTCAGGCACAGAACCGACTACCCGATGCGCAATGAGGTGTTGACCCGGCCCGCCTGCGGCACCACCGCTCAACCGTCTCCCCGCGCCCCCAGCAAGCGCTCCAACGGTCCCTGATCCCCATTCAGATCCGGCGTCAGCACGGTCAGCGTGGGATGACCGGCGGAGAGCAGGTGCGCGTCGCTCTCGCCGTCCTCGGGGGCGGCGTTCCAGGTGCCGTTGAGGTGCCAGGTGACGCGATCCTTGGCGTCGCGCACCGGGCGATAGCGCTCGCGGAAGCCGGCATGGCCGTGGGTGGCGATGCGACTGGTCTTCCACGCGCTGGCGGCGGTGGCCGGCAGGTTGAGGTTGACCACGCTGCCACGGAATTCGGCACGGTCGTAAAGACGGCCGGCGAGGGCGGCGGCGTAATCGGCGGCATCGGCGAAGCTGGTGCCACCGAGGTCGCGGTTGACCGCCAGACCGGGGAAGCCCTCGACCGCGCCCTCCAGCGCTGCGCCCACCGTGCCGCTGTAGAAGATGCTGCGCCCGACGTTGGGACCGTCGTTGATGCCGCTGACCACCAGTCGCGGCGGCTGCGGGCAGAGCACCGTGATGCCGAGCTTGACGCAGTCGGTGGGAGTGCCGTCGACGGAGAACGCGAAGAAGCCCTCCTCGTGCCGCGGGCTCACGGTCAGGCCGCGATCGAGGGTGATGGCGTGGCTCTGCCCGGAGCGCTGCTGCGAGGGCACCACCGCCAGCACCGGCCGCCCGGTGCGCGCGCGCAGCGCCGCGTACAGCGCACGCAGGCCGGGGTGGTCGATGCCGTCGTCGTTGATCAGCAGGATCATCGGACAGCGGAGTGGCGTGATGGTGCGGTGGTGGGCGGGTTGGTTGGGCCGTGCGGTCGTGCGGTCGTGCGGTCGTCCGGTATCGAGGCTGCCCGCACGGGATGCCCGGATCGCGCCCGGACGTCCGCACCGCCGCACGTCCGCACCGGGCCGATCATTCCGCCACCCCGTAGCTCTCCAGCTTGCGGTACAGCGTCTTCAATCCGATCTGGAGCTGGCGGGCGGCCTTTGACTTGTTGCCGTTGCATTGGGCGAGGGTGGCGAGGATCAGCCGGCGTTCGACCTCGTCGACGGGCAGGCCGATGAGGGCGCGGATGGCGTCGTCGCCGCTGACCACCGCGCGCGTCGCGCCGGAGTCGGCGGTGGCGCCCGTGGTTGGGCGCGCGGCGGGTGCAGCGGCGACCTGCTGCTGCTCGTGGACGAAGGCCTCGGCCGGGATCACGCGTTCGCTGCTGAGGACATAGAGCTTCTCGATGACGTTCTCGAGTTCGCGCACATTGCCCGGCCAGTCCTGCCGGCGCAGCGCTTGCAGCAGGGGCTCGGCGAGATCCTTGTGCTGGCCGTGCCGACGGTTCAGCCGGGCGAGGAAGGAGCGCGCCAGCAACGGGATGTCCTCACGCCGTTCACGCAGCGGTGGCACGGTGATGTTCACCACGTTGAGCCGGTAGAAGAGATCCATGCGGAAGCGGCTGGCCAGCACCTCGCTCTTGAGGTTGCGGTTGGTGGCGCAGATCAACCGCACATCCGATTTCAGCGTGCTGTTGCCACCGACCCGGGAGAAGCTGCCGTCCTGGAGGACGCGCAGCAGCTTGACCTGGCTGTCCATCGGCATCTCGCCGATCTCGTCGAGGAACAGCGTGCCGGTGTCAGCGACCTCGAACTTGCCCCGCTTGAGCGCCACCGCGCCCGTGAAGGCGCCGCGCTCGTGGCCGAACAGCTCGCTTTCGAGCAGGTCGCGCGGGATGGCCGCGGTGTTGAGTTTGACATAGGGCCGGCCGGCGCGCGACGACAGCGCGTGCACGGCGTCGGCGACCAGTTCCTTGCCGGTGCCGCTCTCGCCATCGACCAGCACGCTGGCATCGCTGGCGGCGACCTGGCGGATCACCGCCCGCACCTGCTTGATCGCGGTCGACACGCCGACGATGCGTTCGAGCGCTTCATCGTAGCCCAGTTCGCGGCGCAGCGCCTGGTTCTCGCGGGCGGTGGCGGCAGTACGCACCGCGGTCTCGATCGTCGCCTTCAGCCGCGCCAGATCGACCGGCTTGGTCAGGTAGTTGAAGGCACCCTGCTTGATCGCGGCGACCGCGGTCTCCTCGCTGCCATGACCGGTGATCAGGATCCACGGCACCGGACCGAAGCGTTCGTGGGCCAGTTCCATGGTCGCCAGGCCGTCGAGGTTGGGGAGCTTGAGATCGCAGAGCACGGCGTCGACCTGGGCGCCGGTGAGCGTCGCCAGGCCCTCTTCGCCGCTGCCCGCGCGCAGCACGGTGTGACCTTCGCCCTCGATCACCTCGGCGTAGGTGTCGCGGTTGGCGGGGTTGTCGTCGATGACCAGGATGTTGGGCATTGCACCTTTCGGTCGTTCGGTCGTTCGCGCGTCTGTCATCGCCCGACGCGCGGGCGGCGGCGGACGCGGGTGGTGGGGTCGGGCTCGGCGGGACGGATGAGGCGGTGCTGGCCGCTGTCGTCGTCGCGGACGGTGGCCTCGGCGGTGGGCACCGGCAACTGCGTGCGCGGGGTGGCCGGGCCGAGGGCGGTGGGGAACTCGAAGGTGAAGCTGACGCCCTGGTCGGGATCGCTGGCGACGCTCACCGTGCCATGATGCAGTTCGACCAGGCGGCGGACGATGGCCAGGCCCAGGCCGGTGCCGTGCTCCTTGCTGCTATGGAAGGGTTCGAAGAGGTGGGCGGCGACATCGTCGGGCAGGGGCGGGCCGTTGTTGGCGATGACCACGCGCACCAGGCCGGCAGCGGCGCGGGTGACCACCAGCAGGCGGCGGTCGCGCGCGCGCTCGATCAGGGCGTCGCGGGCGTTGTCGAGGACGTTGGCGAACAGGCTGGCGAGATGCTGGCGGTCGGCGGCGAGAAAAGCGAGGGCGGGGTCGGGATGGAAAGCAACGGTGACCTGTGCGCGCTGCCAGGCCTCGCCCTGGCCGTCGAGCAGATGCTGAAGCAGGGCGTTGACGTCGACGGCGTCGGGATCCGGCCGACCGGGCCGGGCATAGGCGAGGAAGGCGCGGCTGATCGCTTCGAGATTGCGGGCGCTGTCGAGGATGCGGCCAAGGCGCTTGCGCGTGCGTTCGTCGAGGCCGGGTTGGGCGAGCAGCAGCTCGGCGTTGAGGCTGATCACGCCGAGCGGATTCTTCAGCTCATGCACCAGGCCGCCGGCGAGCTGGCCGAGTTCGGCCAGGCGGTCCTTGCCGGCTGTCTCAGGCAAGGCGAAGGGATAGGCGTCACCCACGATCACCACCGTTGCGCGGCAGGCCGCTTGGCCGCTTGGCCTGCGCACCGCGTCCGTGGTCCTGCGCGCCTTCCCGTCTGTCGGCTGTGGCCTTCATCGCCGCAGCACCGCCCCGGCCCGCCCGGTGGCCTCCTTGTAGTCCTTCTCCATCTCGCGCAGCCGCCGGCGAACCAGACCAAGCTGAAGCGGGCCGAGGTAGTCGATGAACAGCTTGCCGTCGAGATGGTCGAGCTCGTGCTGCACGACCACGCCCAGGAAATCGCCGGCGTTGACGTCCAGCGTGAGGCGCTGCTCGAAGCCGAACTCATCCTGCCAGACCACGTCGAAGCGATTGTGGCGCTCGACCTTCGCGTAGAGGCCCGGGAAGCTGAGGCAGCCTTCCTCGTAGGTCTCGGTGCCTTGCGATGCCTCGATGCGTGGATTCACCCACACTCGACGATCGTTGAACTCGGCGCCCTGCTTGCGCGCGTGGTCGGTGACGAAGATGCGTCGGCTGACCCCGACCTGCGGCGCCGCCAGACCGATGCCGCTGGCAAGGTACATGCACTCGAACAGGCGCTGGCAGAAGTCACGCAAGGCGTCATCGAAGCGTTCCACCGGTGCGGCTACGACGCGCAGAACCGGGTCAGGGTAGGAGACCACGGCCAGGTGCGGTGGATAGGGTGCGACAGGTGCGGACATGGGCGTGGTTTTCCAGCCTTTGCAACCGGCTCGGGACCCTATAGTCCGCACGTCACCGGGCAACGAACTTCGATCGTTTCGACCACGACCCGCCCTTCGGCAACGCAAAGCGACGCAAAGACCCATGCCACCCGACCTCAGCAAGCACCTCGCCCGGATCCGCCAGGCCATCGATCGCCGGAGCTGGGATCTGGCCCTGACGCTCAGTGAGGAATGCCAGGACGTCGACCCCACCAATGTCGACGTCTACAAGCTCCACTCCGAAGCGGCCAAGAAGCGCGCCAAGGAGGTCGGCAAGACCGGCCTGTTCGGTATCAATGTCGGCATGCCGACGCTCAGCAAGGATCCCCACAAGCAGTTGTCGGCGGCGCTGAAGCGGGTCGGCAAGTCGCCAAACTTGAAGCACTTCGCCGATGCCGGCGAGTGCGCGATGAAGGTCTACAAGGCCAATGCCAAGGCCATGGTCGACGTCGCCATCTACCTCTACGAGGAAGCCAAGGCCACCGGTCTGTTCGACCAGAACATGCTGTGGAATCTCTCGCACCTCTACCACGACAAGTTCAAGGACGACAACGGCGTCGACAACGATCTGCTCGAGAAGGCATTGAAGACCATGGCCCAGCTCGAAGCGGCGGTGGCCAGCCACCCCGAAGCCGGGCGCACGATCAAGAACTGGGAGGCCGAGCGCTCGATGCTCAAGCGTCAGGGCGGCGTCAGGGCCACCGCCGGCACCGCCGACTACCGCAACCAACTGTCGAACGAGGAGCGTTCACGGCGCCAGGAAGCGATGAACCGGCTCATCCGCACCGACGCGGAAGCTGCCGAGGTGCTCGGCTACATCGAGGCCGATCTCAAGGCCACCCCCGATGACAAGTCGCTGTGGTTGAAGAAGGCCGACGTCCATCTGCGCACCATGCAGTTCGCCGAATCCCGTTCGGCGCTCGAACAGGTGCAGCGCATCGATCCCCATGATTTCCAGGTGATCATGCGTCTGGGCGAGCTGATCAGCGCCGAGTTCGACCAGCGTATCAAGGCCGCTGAGGCCGCCGGCGAGGACGCCAGCCTGCTCAAGCAGGACAAGAACCAGCACGAGATCGCCGAGTACCGTCGCCGGGTCGAACGTCAGCCCACCGACATGAACCACCGCTATCAGCTCGCCGTGCGCCTGATCACCGGGGGTGAGATCGACGCCGCCGCCAGTGAACTTCAGCGCTCGGTGGCGGATCCCAAGCTGCGCCGCCCGGCCAACCGCCTGCTGGGCCACTGCATGACCAAGAAGGGCCTCTTCGACCTCGCCATCAAGCAATACAGCAACTACCTCGACCTCACTGAGGACGACATGGGCGACGAGGCCAAGCTGGTGCGTTACAACCGTGGCCGCCTCTACGAACGCCAGGGCAAGAAGAACGAGGCGCGCGGCGATTTCAGCCGGCTGGTGGAGATCGACATCAGTTTCCAGGATGCCGCCGACCGCCTGTCCAAGCTGGACGAGGGCGAGGCCGCGTCGGCCTGAGCGGGCGGCTATGAATCGTCTGGCCGGCGCGCAGCGGTTCGGTCCAGCCTCGGGGGCGGGACCATCCCGGCAGAGCCGACCGCGCGATGCATTGAGCTGAGCTGAGCTGAGCTGAGCGGATCTGGCCCGCGAGTGCGTCGGGCTCGCGTCGATCTTCCGCCCCCTTGCAATCGCGATCGTGGGCGTATCGTGCCTCGCCCTTCGAAGGACTTCCATGCCGCATACCGCCAGCGCCTCCAAGCGCCTGCGTCAGAACCACGTGCGACGCACCCGCAACCGGGCGCGCTCGACCGAGCTCAAGACCATCGAGAAGCACCTGCTGCGGGCGCTGAGCGATAGCAAGCCGGACGAGGCCAAGGTCGTCTACCGCCAGTTGACCAAGCGCCTCGATCAGGCGGCCGCCAACAACGTCATCCACAAGAACCATGCCTCGCGCACCAAGTCGCGCTTGGCTGTGCGCATGCAGGTCGCGTTCGCCGCGCCAGCCCCGGCGGCGAAGCCGGCGCCGGTGGCCAAGTCGACCGCGACGAAGTCAGCGGCGACGAAGCCGACTGCGACGAAGCCCGCCTAAGCTCATTTCCCTTCAGATGGCGCCGCCTGCGGCGCCAGGGGTGATCGACCCCGTTCCGGGGCCGGCATTTGCCGGCCTCCCGGGCCACACGGCCCGGTCCACGCGACCGACAAGGACGTACGCATCGTGCGCAATTACGAGACCACCATCCTGGTGAAGAGCGCTGCCGCCCGCGCCGACTACGACGGCACCATCGCCGCCGTGCGCGCCATCTACGAATCCGAAGGCGCCCAGTTCAGCGAGTTCCAGAAGTGGGATGAGCGCAAGCTCGCCTACCCGATCGCTGGCGAGACCACCGCGCTCTACCTGATCGGGTATTTCACCGCCCCGCCCGGTGCGCTCGAGAAGATCGAACGCCGGGTCAATCTCAGCGAAATCATCCTGCGCCAACTGATCATCGCCCGTGAAGGCCCCGCGCTCGAACGCATCAAGGTGCAGCGCGTCAAGGCGGTCGAAGCCGCCGCCGCCGCCGCCGTTGCCGCCGCCGCCGCCGCCGCCATGTCGATCGACATGTGATCCCATGGCCTTCTCCTTCAACCGTGTGCAGTTGGCTGGCAACCTGACCCGCGATCCGCAGGTCCGCTTCCTCGCCAATGAGCGTGCTGTCGCCAACTTCGGGCTGGCGGTCAACCGCCGCTACAAGACCAACGACGGCCAGCAGAAGGAAGAGGTCGTCTTCGTCGATGTCGAGGCTTGGGGTCGCACCGGCGAACTGGTCGGACAGTACCTGACCAAGGGCCGCGCCTGCTTCGTCGAGGGCCGCCTGCGCCTCGACCAGTGGGAGGACAAGAACGATCACCAGAAGCGCTCACGCCTGGTGGTGGTCGCCGACAACGTCCACTTCCTCGACTCGCCGCGTGGCCAGGGCCCGGGCGGTCCGGCTGGCGAACCCGGTGAACCGGGTGATACCTCGACCGACGCCGCTCCTGCGAGCGGCGCCTCACGTCCCGCTGCGCCCGCTGGCGCGGCTCAACCGCTCGACGACGAACCGCCGTTCTGACAAGGATGCACCCGATGGCCATGACCCGCGACAAGTTGGCGAAGAAGCGCAAGAAGGCGCGCGCCAAGCGCCAGGAAGCCCCCAAGTTCTGCCGTTTCGAGCGCGACGGCGTGTTCGAGGTCGACTACCGCGACATCGGCATCCTCGGCCGCTACGTCTCGGCGCAGGGCAAGATCAATGCCCGCAAGCGCAACGGTTCGACCGCCTTCTATCAGCGCCAGGTGACCACCGCGATCAAACGCGCGCGTTACCTCGCCCTGCTGCCCTACCTCGGCGAGTGAGCGGGGCTGACCAGGGATCGTCCGGCGTCGGCGTCGAAGCGCTTCCGCCCGCGATCCACGGCCACCCACTGATCCCGATCACGACTGCAAGGAACACGCCATGGCCCGGCGCCAAGAAATCCTCCTCACCTCCGATGTGCTGAAGCTCGGCAATATGGGCGACACCGTCCGTGTCACCGCCGGTTACGCGCGCAACTACCTCTTCCCCTATGCCTTGGCCATCCCGGTCGGCATGGCGGCCAAGCGGCAGATCGAGGTCCTGCGCGAACGCGCCGCCAAGTCCGAGGGCGAACGCGAGGTCAAGGCCACCGCGCTCAAGAAGCGCATGGCCGGCGTCAGCGTCCAGATCGCCGCCCGCGTCGCCCACGACACCGAGTTGTTCGGCTCGATCGGCACCCGCGAGATCGTCGTCGCCTTGGCCAAGACCGGCGTCGAGATCGACGGCAAGCAGGTCCACCTCAACGACAAGATCAAGAAGCTCGGCCGCTATCAGGTCGAGATCAGCCTGCACAAGAACGTCATCGTGACCGTCACCGTCGAAGTGGTGAACAGCGATCCCAACGCGCCGTCGCTCGACGAGACCCTGGCCGCCGCGGTCGCCGCCAAGGCGCCCAAGACCGCGGACGCCGACACCGCCGAGCCCACGGCTGCCGTCGTGGCCGCACCGGCTGCCGCCGAGCCCGTCGCTGACGATGCCGGTCGCAAGCCGCGCAAGATCGAGATGAAGATCAAGAACCTGGGCAAGGTTGCCGATCCGGCCAAACCCGCTGCGGTCGCCGACGCCAAGCCTGCCAAGTCCAAGAAATGAGCCCGCGATGAAAGCCGACATCCATCCCCAGGTCCGCCCGGTGATCTTCCAGGACACCGTCACCGGCGCGCAGTTCCGCGCCCTCAGCGCGGTCAAGACCGAGGCCAAGGTCACCGTCGAGGGCGAGGACTTCCCGCTGATCAAGGTCGACATCTCCAGCACCAGCCATCCCTTCTACACCGGTCAGCAGCGGCTCCTCGATACCGCCGGCCGGGTCGAGAAGTTCGGCAACAAGTACGGCAAGAGCACCAGCACGCTCACCGGGCTGCTCAAGAAAAAGACCTAGCGGGCGCAGCGCGGTCGCACCGAACCCGCCGGCCACAGCCGGCGGGTTCTTCGTCATTTGGCATCACGCTCCATCCCGACTCGCGGACTTCGGACCCTCGGACCCTCGGACCTTCGGATCTGCCCAGTGAGCGACCTGATCGCCAGCCTCGATCGCCTGAGCACGCGTCACGTCGAGCTTGGTGAACAGCTTGGCGATACCGCGATCATGGGCACGCCGCGCTACCTGGCGCTGATGCGCGAACACGCCCGGCTTGGGCGGTTGATGACTCCCTTCTGCGCGTTCAAGCAAGCGCAGGTCGATGCCGCGGCGGCGCGCTCGCTGTTGGACGATCCCGAGATGAAGGAACTGGCGAAGGAGGATCTCGCCGTCAACGAGCGCCGCGCCGCAGAACTGCTCGACGAGATCAAGGGCCTGCTGGTGCAGGCCGACGCCACCGGCAGCCGCAATGCCATCCTCGAGATCCGCGCCGGCACGGGTGGCAACGAGGCCAGCCTGTTCGCCGGCGACCTGGCGCGCCTGTACGTGCAGTGGACGCAGCGTCATCGCCTGAAGATGGAGCCGCTGTCGCTGAGCGAGGGTGAGCAGGGTGGCTTCAAGGAGGCGATCTTCCTGATCTCGGGCGAGGGGGCCTATGCCGTCCTGCGCTATGAATCCGGCGGTCACCGCGTCCAACGCGTGCCCGCGACCGAGGCGGCCGGTCGCATCCATACCTCGACCTGCACGGTGGCGGTGATGCCCGAGGCGGAGGAGGTCGACGTCACCATCCGTCCCGACGAGGTACGCATCGATGTCTACCGCGCCGGCGGCGCCGGCGGGCAGCACGTCAACAAGACCGAATCAGCCGTGCGCCTGACCCACCTGCCCACCGGGTTGGTGGTCACCTGCCAGGATGAAAAGAGCCAGATCGCCAACCGCGATCGCGCCTTCAAGGTGCTGCGCTCGCGCATCTACGAAGCCGAACGCGCGCGTCAGGAGCGCGAGCGATCGGCTCTGCGCAAGGAACAGGTCGGTTCGGGCGACCGCTCCGATCGCATCCGCACCTACAACTTCCCGCAGAACCGCCTCACCGACCACCGCATCAACTGGACCGGCTACAGCCTCGACCGCTTCATGGACGGCGACTGCGACGAACTGCATCGCGCGCTGGTCGAAGCCGAGAAGGCGCGGTTCCTCGAGGATTGGGACGGGCGTTTCTAGGCGGTCGGCTGTGCCGACCGCGTTCGGACGTTCGGAGGTTCGGCTCGCGACCTCGGCGCGTTGTCCGTACGACGTACGTCGTACGGACAACGCCGTACGCCGACCGAACGACCGCACGTCCCGCACCGCCGGTCCGTCAGGACCGGCTATGGGTTATACGCCACCTCGCCGTGAACCGTCAGGTCGCTGCCGCGCTCCTCAATCGCCGACGGGACGCGCAGCCCGGTGATCAGATCGGTGAGCTTCAGCACCAGCCAGGTCCCCGCCGCTGACCAGACGATGGTGATGCCCATGGCCAGGCCCTGGGTGGCGAACTGGCTGGCGATGCCGGTGTGGCCGGCGCCGAAGCCAGCACCGCCCAGGGCGGGAGCGCAGAACACCCCGGTGAGCAGCAAGCCGACCATGCCACCGACGCCGTGCACGCCGAAGACGTCGAGGGTGTCGTCGTAGCCCAGGCGCTTCTTCAGCCGGGTCACCGCCAGGAAGCAGGCCACGCCGGCGGCGGCACCCACTGCCAGCGCCCCGAGCGGTCCGACCGCGCCGCACGCCGGCGTGATCGCCACCAGGCCGCCGACGGCGCCGGTGGCCATGCCGGTGGCGGTGGGTTTTCCGAGCAGCCGCCATTCCAGGACCAGCCAGGTCAATCCGGCGGTCGCGGCGGCGAGGTGGGTGGCGATGGCGGCGCGGGCGGCGACCGCGTCCATGGCACAGGCACTGCCGGCGTTGAAGCCGAACCAGCCCACCCAGAGCAGGCAGGCGCCGGTGATGCACAGGACGGTGTTGTGCGGCAGCATGGCTTCCTTGGGATAGCCGGCGCGGCGGCCGACCATCAGCGCGCAGACCAGGCCGGCGATGCCCGAGTTGACCTCGACGGCGGTGCCGCCCGCAAGGTCGAGCACGCCCAGCGAACTGCCGAACCAGGCGCCCGGCAGGCACCACATCCAGTGCGCGACCGGGATGTAGACCACGAACAGCCAGAGGCCGGCGATCCACAGCAGGGCGCTGAAGCGGATGCGCTCGGCGAAGGCGCCGACCAGCAGTGCCGGAGTGATCACCGCAAAGGCGAGTTGGAACAGGCAGAACACCGCTTCGGGCACCTTGGGCGCCGCCGGGTGACCGACCTCGAAGGACAGCCCGAGCAGGCCGAACCGCTCCATCCCGCCGATGAACGAGTTCCAGTTCAGCACACCGGCGACCTGGGCATGGCCGTCGAAGGCCAGCGAGTAGCCGGCCAGCGCCCAGAGCACGCTGACCAGGCAGGTCACCGCCAGGCACTGGGCGAAGATCGACAGCACGTTCTTCGTGCGCACCAGCCCGGCATAGAACAGCGCCAGTCCGGGGATGGTCATGAACAGCACCAGGACCGCGGCGACCATCACCCAGGCGCTGTCGCCGGCGGTGACCTGGCTGGGCGGGGCATCGGCGGCGACCAGCGCGCTGACGATCGTGGACAGGGTGCTGGGGAGGACGGTGGGCATGCGGCGCTCCGGAAAGTGCCGCGCCGCTATACAGTTCCCTGACAGCGCTGTCCACGACCGCGCGCCCGTCGGCCGAAGCAGTCGCTCAGCCGGCGATCACTGCCTTCACTTCCACCAGCTTCGCATCCATCTGCGCACGCGTCCCGGCTTCGAGATTCAACCGCACCACGGGTTCGGTGTTCGAGGCGCGCAGGTTGCACCACCAGTCCGCCAGGCGCACGGTCACGCCGTCCAGCTCTGAGAGCGCGCCGCCCTGCCGGCGCGCGAAGGCGCGCAGACGTTCCATGGCCGCGGCGGCATCGGGGACGGTGAAATTGATCTCGCCGGTGTGGTGGTACTTCTGCAGCGGCTTGATCAGCGACGACAGGGTCGGTGCGCCGCTGATCAGGTTGGCGAGCAGCAGGAAGGCGTAGAGCCCGGAGTCGGCGCCCCAGAAATCGCGGAAATAGTAGTGGCCGGACAACTCGCCGGCGAAGCAGGCGTGATGCTCCTTCATGGTCTGCTTGATATAGCTGTGACCGACCCGGGTCTCGACCGGCGTGCCGCCCAGGGCGCGGATCGACTCGGGCACCGCCTGCGAGCTGCGCAGGTCGTAGACCACGATGGCGCCCGGTTCGCTGGCCAGGAACTGCCGCGCCAGCAGGGCGGTGGCGAGATCGCAGGGCACGATGGCGCCCTGTTCATCGACCAGCGCACAGCGGTCGCCATCGCCGTCGAAGGCGGCGCCGAAGTCGGCGCGCTCCGCCTGTACGCGCGCGATCAGGTCCTTGAGATTGTCGGCCTTGAGCGGATTGGCGTCGTGGTTGGGGAAACGGCCGTCGGGGTCGAAGTACATCGGGATCAGACGCAGCCCGGGCAAGCGCGCTGCCAGGTGCTGGAACAGCGTGCCGATGATGCCGTTGCCGCCGTCGATCACGACGGTCAGCGGCCGCGTCAGCTTCAGCAACGGTGCGAGGTAGGCGGCGTAGGCGTCGATGGTCACCGCCTCTTCGATCCGGCCGCCGGGTGCCTTGGCGATGTTTGCTCCGCGGGCGGTGGCCTCGATCTCCTCCATGCCATGCCCGGCGCCGACCGGCTTGAAGCCGGGCGCGGTGAGTTTCACCCCACCGTAGGGTGCCGGGTTGTGGCTGGCGGTGATCATGGCCCCGCCGGCGGTGTCGAGGTGGTGCAGGCTGAAGGTCAGCGCCGGCGTCGACAGCATGCCGACGTCGATCACCACCACGCCAGCGTCCACCAGTCCACGCATGAAAGCCTGCTTCAGCGCCGGCCCGGACAGGCGCATGTCGCGACCGACGGCGAAGCGCTTGCCGGCCAGGTTGAACACCTGCGCGGTGGCATTGCCTATGCGGTAGGCGAGCTGGTCGTCGAGCTGCTGCGGATAGAGACCGCGGATGTCGTAGGCCTTGAACGGGTCGGGCATGGTCGTCTCGTCAGGGTGCTGGTGCAGGTTTCGTTCGGCAGCTTCGATTCCCTGGCGAGCGAGGCCAGCGGCCACTTCCGCCGGAGCCCTGCGGGCTGGACGGCGCGTTTGGCGGTGCTCTGCTTCGCCGACCACCGTGTTCCGCTCCCACCTCGCCCTCGATGTGCCGCTGGCTGCGCTGGGAGTCGCCGTGGTCGCCGGCGGTGCACCGGGGTGGTTGCCGGCGGCATGCGCTGGAGTGGCGGTAGGGGTGCATTCCTGGGCGACGGTGCATCCGCGATCGAGCTTCTACCTGCCGGTGAGTTGGCGCCTGCCGGCCACGGCGACGGCCTGCGCGCTGACCTTCGATGACGGCCCGCATCCCGAGCACACCCCGGCGGTGCTCGATCTCCTCGCCCGCCATGGCCAGCGCGCCACTTTTTTCGTGATCGGAGAGCATGCCGTCCGCCACGGCGCGCTGCTGCGCCGGCTGCGCGCCGAAGGCCACACGCTGGGACTGCATTCGCACCACCACAGCCGCTGGTTCAATTGCTGGCCGCCGGGACGGGTGGCGCGCGACCTCGCGGCCTGCGCGGCGGCCATCGCCGATGCCACCGGCGAGCCGCCGCCGCGGCTGTTCCGCCCGCCGGTCGGCTTGAAGAATCCCCTGGTCGCCGTCGCTGTGCGCCGCCTGCGCCTGACCACGGTGACCTGGTCGGCGCGGCTCTGGGACACTGGTGGCGCGACCGTCGCGGCGTTGGCCCAACGCCTGCGCGCGGCGGCACGGCCGCGCGCCATCGTGATGATGCACGACGGTCACGAGCCCGGTCGGCCGGCCGATCGCGCCGCCACCGTCGCGGCGCTGGCCGCGGTGCTGCCCGACCTCACCCGCGCCGGAGTGATCAGCCGCGCCATCGTCCTCGCGGACGATGGCATCCAGGTGGCGGCGTGAGCATGCCCCGGTCGGTGGCGCTGCTGCTGGTCGTCGCCACGCTCGCCGCTGGCGAGGTGACCGGCGAGCCTCTGCTCGACCGTCTGCACGCGGCCAGCCAGGCCCTGCCCAGCCTGCGCGTTGCCTTCACCCAGAGCAAACTGCTGGCGCTGTTCGACGAACCCGTGGTGACGCGCGGCGTGATCGAGATCGACCGTCGGATCGGCGCCCTGCGCTGGGAGTTTACCGGCCACTCGGTGACCGTGCTCAAGGACGGACGCCTGCGCCGCTGGGGCGCCGAGGGCCGCGAAGAGGCCGCCGCCGAGCGCGACCCCGGCATGCCGGCCATGCTCGGCCAGATGCGCGCGCTGCTCAGCGGGGACTGGCGCACGGTGCAGGATCTGTTCACTCTGACCGCGGATCCAGCCGGGGCGTCGGCGCTGACCCTGGTGCCCAAGGATGCGGCGATCGCCCGCTACATCGCCCGCATCACTGTGCGTTTCCGTGCCGACCTCGCGGCGCCGGAATCCCTCCGCCTGGAGGCCGCCGGCGGCGACGCCACCGATTACACCTTCGCCGTGCCCGAGCCCGGTGCGCTCATCGCGGCGACGCGCTTTGAGCGGCCGTGACCCACGACGACGCGCCGCCTGCGCGGCGCCGGCTGCGCCTGCTGCTGTGGGCGGTGATCGCGATCGCCCTGATCGCGGTGTGCGCGCGCGCGCGCTTCGCGAACGACCTGACCACCTTGCTGCCCAGCGACCATCCCGTGATCGGCCGCGAACTGGCCTTCTTCGCCGAGCGTGGCGCCGCCCAGGTCATGGCGGTCGAGGCGTGGCCGCTGGCCACTGATGCGGATCCGCTGAATGCGCGCCGACTGCTCGCCGAGCTGGCGCCCCGGCTGGCGGCGGTGGGAGCGCGTCCGCTGCGCAGCGGCGATCCCGCTGCGTTGGCGCGGCTCGCCGATGTCGTGCATCGCCACCTGCCGACGTTGCTCGACGCCGACCAGCAACAGATCGCCGCGTCCCGCCTCGACGGCGACGGCCTGCACGCCGCCCTCGCTGCCTTGGGCGCGCGCGCGCGCCGGCCCGATGACCAGTTCACCGGCAGCGCCGCGCGCCGCGATCCGCTCGGTCTGGCGGCCCTCGCCGTCGCGGACGCCATCGGCGGGATCGCGGGACCAGGCCCCGCCCACCTGCCGGCGGCGCCGGCCGCCGACGGCGTGGTCGTCCACGCCGATGGCCGTCATGCCCTGCTGCTGCTGGCGGTGGACTTCCCACCCGATGACCTGGCGCGCGGTCGGGCCCTGCTCGATACCTGCGCGACCGCAGCGGCGGAGGCCGGCGCCGCCGGCGTGGTCTTCGAGGTGATCGGGGGCTACCGTCACTTCCGTGAAAACCTCGACGGCATCCAGTCCGATCTCTGGGCCTCGCTGCCGGTCAGCCTGATCGCCATCGCCGTGCTGCTCGCCAGCCTGGTGCGCAGCACCCGCGCCCTGATCGCCGTGCATCTGCCCATGCTGCTGTCGCTGGCGGCGGCGGTGGCGCTGCTGGTGATCGCCGGGCGCAGCGTGCCGACCATGATGATCGGGTTCGCCGCCGCCTTCCTCGGCATCTCGGTCGAGAACTCCATCCACATGGCGATGGCGGTGCAGCGCGGCGATCAGCACCTGGTGCGCAAGCCGCTGCTGGTCAGCTACCTCACCACCGCCGTCGCCTTCGCCGTGCTCATCGGCAGCACGGTACCGGCGCTGCGCTGGCTGGGGCTGCTGGTGGCGGTCGGCCTGCTGGTCGCGCTCTCCGCCTCGCTGTGGCTGGTGCCGCTGCTGGTGGAACGCCGCCCGCAGCCGCCGCCGTGGCAGGCGCTCAGCCGCCACCTGCTGGCCTGGGCCGAGGGTCCGGCGCGGCCGCGCTGGGCACTCGCCCTGGTGATCAGCACGCTGACGCTGCCTGGTCTGTTTGCGCTGCCGGTCTTCGGCCATCGCGGACTGGTGGTGCTCGATGACCTGCGTCGCATGGACGGCAGCCGGCCCGAGACCTGGGCGGCGCTGGCCGATTTCCAGACGCGCTGGGGCGGCTTCGAGGCCAGCGATTTCCTGGTCGCCGCCGATGCCGAGGTCGAGGTGGCGCTGGCACGGGTGGCGGCGGCGCGACAGCGCCTCGACCTGCCGCCGTCGCTGGTCGAACGGCTGCTGCCCGCTGCCCCGCAGCGCCGGGCGCGGCTGGCGGGGTGGAACGCGCTGTGGACGCAGCGGCCGGCCTTCGCTGCCGAGTTTGCTGCCAGCGCGCGCGCACGTGGCCTGCGCCCCGCCGCCTTCACCGAGGCGCTGGCCCGCTACGCCCCGGCCGACGAAGCGTCCGGTCCGCAGCTCGCGGACTGGAAGGACACGCCGATCGGCGACGTGCTGACCGGGATGGTGCACCGGCGTGGCGATGGTCTCTGGCAGGTGGCCGCGCCGCTGTCAGGCGCCGATGCGGAGTCGATCGCCCAGCGCCTGACCGCTGCGGACGGCGTGTGGGTGGCCAGTCGCACGCGGCTGGCCCGGCACTTGGTGACGGTGGTGCGCGAAGATCTCGCCGGACGCTTCCTGGTCATGGGCGCGACGATGGCGCTGCTGGTGTTCATCGCCGAACGCCGGTTGCGCACCACGCTGGCGGTGCTGCTGCCGCCGGCCTTGGCGCTGGGCTGGACTTTCGGCCTGCTCGCCTGGTTCGGCGTACCGCTGACACCGTTCTCGGTGATCGTCGCCGCCTTCGTCGCCGGCATCGGCCTCGATGGCGCGATCTTCCTCGCCGATCCCGAGCACCGCGCCGCTGCGTTGCCGCCGGTGCTGGCGTGCTCGGCCACCGCCACCATCGGCGTCGGCTCGTTGACCTGGGCTGACAACCCGCTGCTCGCCAACGCCGGCTGCGCGTCGCTGATCGGCATGATCGCCTGCCTGGTCGCTGCGCTGCTGCTCACTCCGCTCATTGCCGGCCGGCGCCCGCGCCCTCGCTGAGAGGCCCTGCCCGCAGTCGAGCGCGACGATCCCCCTGCGAGCGGAGCCACTGCAACTCGCAATGAGGTGGTTAGTTGGTTACGTAAAATCAGTTTGATAAACACATTATGAATTTGTGTGGGTTTGGTGGGTTTCTCTTGTTGACAGAGACCGGGTTCCTATCGTCTGCCCCCGCACCACGCGTCCTCTCCACGACATTTCCCGTCAGGAACCCCACTCATGACCAGCTCTCTCTTCAAGGCCATCGCGCTTGCCGCCGTCCTTCCCGTCGCCGCCTTCGCGGCCTCGGACACCGCCTACAACCTCAACGTGCTGCCGCAGAACGGCACCGATCTCGCCCTGGCCAATGCCCTGCAGGCGCTGATCAGCCCGCCGGTCAACCTCATCGACGCCAAGAAGTCGAACGTGGTCACCCTGGTGGACATCAGCACCATCGCCATCACCACGACCTACGCCGGTCGGGCGATCTTCCTCAATGAGTTCGCCGGCTTCAAGAATTCGATCGGCATGCTCACCAACTCGGGCGCCGACTTCGACAAGGGCGACCCGGATGCGGTCCTGCTCGGCTTCACTGGCGGCAAGTCGCCGATCAACATCTCCGCGACCGAGACCAAGCGCGGCGCCATCGTGCCGATCACCTTCACCGCCGGCGATACCGTCCAGTTCTTCGCCCTCACCAACAGCAAGCGGCAGGGCGGCACCAACAGCAACGGCGACGCGTCGGGCACCTTTGGCGACGTCTGGTACGGCAACCCCTCGGACAACGTCGATGGCAAGCGCCACCTGGTGGCATTCCAGCCCCTGAACAGCCCGTTCCTGATCTTCGCTCTCGATGACCAGTTCGCTGGTCCCGGCGGCACGACCGATCTCGACTTCAACGACGTGCTCTTCGCCATCGATCTGGGACCGAACGTCCCCGAGCCGACCACCTGGATGCTCGTCCTGGGCTTCCTGGCGACCGGCATCTTCTTCTGGCGCCGGGAGCAGCTCGCGCGCTGCTGAGATTCGTCCCGGACGTCCCAGGCGACGCCCTGGTCGCGTCCGCCCTGCGCCCTCGACGGCGCCGGGCGGCTCGCGGCCAGGGCGTCTCCGTTTCAGCAGGGCTTCATCCTGGCCGCCCAGGCGCACCCCTTGCGCACAAACGCAAACATGCAAACAGCAGTACGCAGTCGCATGCCTCCGTGCAGTCGGCTGCTCACCTGTGCGTGGACCAACGCTGCCCAGGCCGGATCTCGGCGTAATAAGCCTGGTTTACCTCAGGAAAACGGCCCAAGGCGGCACCCTATCCACGGAGCGATCCAATGGCCCGCTCCTGCGTCTAAAGAAGACGCAGGTTCACGCCGCCTCCTGTTTGCGCGGCAGTGGATCGCGTTTCCAACGGTGTTTGCGGATGGCCTTCCAGGTCCAATGGGATCCAGCAACCACCGTTGA